>Ga0255338_1001909_pt1 | contig 35072 bp, 37 predicted proteins | sample MeOH1_35cm_T4_19_FD_203715 | JGI IMG/M metagenome (GOLD analysis project Ga0255338, IMG submission 203715) | Sandy soil microbial communities from University of British Columbia, Vancouver, Canada - MeOH1_35cm_T4_195 | ecosystem: Engineered > Artificial ecosystem > Sand microcosm > Unclassified ...
CCCTGGGAGTGGAAACGCAGCACCCAAGAACCTGCTGCCGCGCAGGCCGCCTGAGCCCGCAGTCATCATAGCCGCCCGCTGCCACGCGCGCACGCGACAATCCAGCGGCACTCAGCGTATGCTTACCACCCGAACGCCTGTCGGGATCGGGATCATCGCAGGTTCTCCAGTCCCCGGACGATCCGCAGCAGCGCATCGACGTCGACATCATGATCGACGATGACACGTCGGCCATTCAGGCTCACGACCTCCATGCGGCCGCGAGGCACCATCGGCTCCTCCCGCGGCGGCGCTCCCGGCGTGATCAGCGCTGGCACGAAACCCTCAACACGAATGCTGCCGAGCTTGCCTTCCCGTGCCAATGCGCGCTAGCGATACAGTTGCGAGCGGGAAACCCCATGCTTCACCGCCGTCGCGGAAACCTGGCGACCATCACCAGAAAAGCCCTCTTCGAGAATTTGCAGCTTCGCCTCGTCGGAAAAACGGCGACGCCGACCCGTGTCGACGATCTCAAGCCGAGTCACCGCTGTCCGGTAAATGTCCTTATGCCTGTCCATAAGGACAAAACGACAGATTCACCCTACGCCATCAAGGCGGCGCTCCCCGGATGCTTACCAAACGCTGGCCGTGGGTGAAGCATCTCTTTGCAGATGGCGCCTACGACCGCCTTGGCCTCATGGACAAGGTGGCTTATCTCGGCTTCGTACTGGAGATCATCCGTCGCCGGGATGGGGTGAGAGGCTTTGAGGTCCTGCCACGTCGCTAGGTCGTTGAGCGCACGTTCGGATGGATGATCCGCTGGCGCCGGCTGGTCCGCGACTACGAGCGCCGCATCGACGTCTCAACCGCAATGATCCATGTCGCCATGGGCGGAATCCTCATCAGGCGAAACGCTCATCCATAATTTCCAAACAGGCTCTTAGCTCCATGTCCAATTTTCGGGGACCACTCTGAATGGTCGGGACGCGCGGCAGCGACACGTATCAGGCGATGTCGCCCGTATGCGTTTCGAGTTTCGCGGCCAGTTTGTCCGCAACCTCGATCAGCGGCGCGAGAAACTGATCGCGCGCCGCATCCGGCGTCATGGCGCGGCGCAGATAGATGATGTTCATGGCGCCGAACACCTGCGAGTGCGTCCGGATCGGGACGCCGATGCTGAAAAACTGGGACTCGTAGTTTTCGCGTGAATAGCTTTCGTCCATCGTGGCATAGCCCCGCGCCCGCACGTTTTCGAGCAGCGCTTCCAATGCGCCCGAGGCGCGCGAGAGGGCGAATTCCGGTGCGGGATTCTTCTGCGCGCGCTCCAGGAAAGCTTGCCGTTCCTCTTCCGGGCAGAAGGCGAGATAGGCCCGCCCGAGGCTGGTGTAGAGCACCGGTGCCCGGTATCCCGGCTTGCGGAAAAAGCGCATCGGCTCGGTTTCGCGAGATGTCTCGATGACCAGCATTGCGTCCTCGTCGAAGATCGACACATCCGAAGGCCAACCAATGTGTTGCCGGAACTGCGCCAGATCCTCGGACACAATTGCGCCGATGGCCTGATGCCGGTTGTAGCCAACGCTGAGCTGAAGGGTCTTGCCAGTGACGCAGTAGGTCCGGCTGTCGCTGTCGCGCACAATATATCCGGCATGGGCCAGCGTGGTCAGCATCCGCACGATGGTTGCCTTGTCCAGCGCTGTTAGGCGGTGAATTTCACCCACCGTGGCGTTTCCGGTCGTCTTGCTGATCGCAGCCAGAACGTCGAGCACCCGCAGGGCCGCGATCACCGGTTGGTAGGCCATATCAGCTACCTCCTAACATTGTCATTTCCCCAACCGGCGCTTCCATAGATCGACAACGGTGCTGAGAACGAAGGGATGTGTTGAGCAAAAAATTCCCCCCCTTTTGCGGCTCTCCCCGAGCCACTTTTGTGATCGGCGAACAGCCTATCGAACCGGGTTGCATTTTGTATCAGGAGCACTAAAATACAAATGAAATAATAATTCACCTAATGAAACGCTGCGAATCAGGAGAGATCATGTCCAAAACTGCATTTATCGGCCTTGGTGCCATGGGTGGCCCGATGGCATCCAATGTCGCGCGAAAGCTTCTCGCGATCACCGTATATGACATCGTTCCGGCGGCGCTTGCCCGCGTGGGCGAGGCAGGCGCGGTCTTCGGGTTGGCATCGAGCGGCCACGTCTGACCCATGGCTGAGGGCGATGCAATGGACAGTTCGACCTATTCCATGGTCCTTGAGACATCGGAGAAGCTTTTTGCCGGTCGCGGGGGCGACGGTTACGACCCCGCGCTCTGGTCGGCCACCGAAGAGGCGGGGTTTCCGCTCGCCCTACTGGGCGAAGAGCACGGTGGATTCGGTTTCTCCGCCCGGGAAGCCTTTGCCCCAGTGCGGGTGGCGGCGGCCTGTGCCGTCGCCCTGCCGCTGGGCGAAACGCTGCTGGCCAACTGGGTGCTGTCGCAGGCCGGACTGGGATCGCTCGACGGGCCCGTGGCGCTGGCTTGGACCGGAGTGGAGGCGGTGCCATTCGGGCGTCATCTGCGCACGGTCGTCCGCCTGTCCGAATTGGATGGCGGTGTCGGGCTGTCCCTTCTGCATACCACAGCCGGACTCTGGCGCCCAGGCACCAACCACGCGGGCGAAGAGCGTGATATACTGATCGGTACTGAACCGGCTGCGCCGCAGGCTAGTGTCGCAATATCCCCCGTGGCTCTGCGCGCGGTCATGTCGACCTTGCGTACTGTGCAAATGGCCGGCGCGATCGAGGCGGTTGCCGATATGTGCCTGCGCTATTGCAATGAGCGCGAACAATTCGGGCGCCCACTGGGAAAGTTTCAGGCGATCCAACACCAATTGGCCATTCTTGCGACCCACAGCTGTGCCGCCACCGTTGCCGCCGACATGGCGGTGGCAGCTTTTGAAACGCTCTTAACGCAAAGAGAGGTTTTCGTTCCGACTGCAGCGGCGGCGAAACTGCGCGCGGCGGAGGCCGCGACGGCAGCAGCGTCAATCGCGCATCAGGTTCATGGAGCGATCGGCTTCAGCGAGGAATATCCCCTGCATCTGCTGACCCGCCGTCTCTGGTCGTGGCGGGACGAGGATGGCTCTGAATCACAATGGGCGGCGTATCTGGCGAACTGGGCGCAAACCCACTCCGAGCCTGGTCTGTGGCTCGCACTGACCGCCTGCGACCTGGCAAAGGTGGCGTGATGGTACTTCCGACCTTTCCGCTTGAAACGACGACTCCGGCGCAGGCGGCGCTGAGGGATGAGGTCCGCGCCTTTCTGGCCGAAGCGCTTTCGGATCTGCCCGCCCGCGAACGGGCACGATCCTGGACCGGGTTCGACGCCGATTTCAGCAAGAAACTGGGCGAGCGCGGCTGGCTGGGTATGACCCTACCGAAAGAATACGGCGGCCATGACCGCAGTGCCGTGGACCGGCATATCGTCGTCGAAGAACTGCTCGCGGCGGGGGCGCCCGTCGCGGCCCACTGGATTGCGGATCGCCAAAGCGCGCCCCTGATCCTGCGCCATGGCACCGAGGAACAGCGCCGGACCATCCTGCCGCGCATCGCAGCGGGAACCTGTTTCTTCGGTATCGGCATGAGCGAGGCCAACAGCGGCTCGGACTTGGCGTCCGCGCGGACTCGGGCCGAAAAGACGGCTGATGGATATGTCCTGAACGGAACCAAGCTGTGGACGACATACGGGCACAAAGCGCATTACATGATCGTCTTTTGCCGCACTTGCCAGGCCGAGAGCCGATACGGCGGCTTTAGTCAGGTTCTCGTGGACATGAGCCTTCCGGGGATTTCCGTCAGCCCGGTTCTGGACATCACTGGAGAGCACCACTTCAACGAAGTGTCGTTTGACAACGTCCTGCTGCCCCCCGACGCCCTCTTGGGCAAGGAAGGCGACGGCTGGGCTCAGGTAATGTCGGAACTGGCGTTCGAACGCAGCGGTCCGGACCGGTTCCTTTCATCCTTCGTGTTAGTGGATGAGTTGCTGCGCTGCCTCAAACGCATGCCCAGCGCGGCAGAAACCTCCGATCTGGGCCGCATGGTCGCCCGGCTGATGGTGCTGCGGCAGATGTCGCTGTCGGTCGCCGGGCGTCTTGCGCGGGGCGAACAGCCGGTTCTGGCGGCCGCAATCGTCAAAGATCTGGGTGCATTGTTCGAACAGGACGTACCGGAAATCGCGCGGCGCATTCTGCGAGAAAATGTGTCGGACCCCGAATATGCGGCGGTGTTTCGGCGCATCCTGCTGGCCGCCCCCAGTTTTTCGCTGCGGGGAGGGACCCGCGAAATCCTGCGCGGAATCATTGCCCGTGGCCTCGATCTTCGGTGAAGAAAAGGGAAGAGAATATGACGCTTGTAACGACGGAGCGTGACGAGGCGGGCATTGTGACAATGACGCTCAACGCGCCGGAAACCCGCAACGCCATTTCGGAATTGCCGATGATTGAGGCGATTCTTGCCGCCCTGGCCGAGGCGCAGGCTGATCCGGAGGCCCGAGTGATTGTGCTGACGGGGGCGGGGGCCGCCTTTTCCTCCGGCGGGAACATCAAGTCGATGTCACCGGGGCAGGGGCTGGTGGACAAGGTTCCGGCGATCACGCGGCGCAACTACCGGGCCGGGATTCAACGGCTGCCGCTTGCGTTCGAGGATTGCGATCTACCCATCGTCGCCGCGGTCAATGGCCCGGCGGTCGGCGCCGGTTGCGATCTGACACTGATGTGCGATCTGCGTATCGCTGGTGCGTCTGCGAAGTTCGCCGAAAGCTTTGTCCGCATCGGCATCGTGCCGGGCGATGGCGGCGCGTGGCTGCTGCCGCGCGTCGTGGGTTTTGCGCGCGCCTCAGAAATGGCGCTGATCGGCGACATGATCGATGCGGAAACCGCGCTAAGCTATGGGCTGGTCAGCCGCGTCGTTCCAGACGACGAGCTGTTGAATGAAGCGCGCGCCATCGCCGGACGCATTGCCGCCAATCCGCGTCACGCCGTGCGCATGACCCGTCGGCTGCTGCGTCAGGCCTATAATCGTGATCTGTCCGTCACGCTGGAGCTGTCATCGGCCATGCAGGCCCTTGCGCATCAAACCGATGACTACACCGAAGCGCTTGCAGCCATGCGCACGCGCATCGAGAGATCCAAATCATGACCGGCGCGCTTGAGGGGATCCGGGTGCTTGATCTTTCTCGGGTTCTGGCGGGACCTTGGGCCACGCAGATCTTGGGCGATTTGGGGGCCGAGGTGATCAAGGTCGAACGACCCGGCGCGGGCGACGACACGCGCGGCTGGGGGCCGCCTTCCGTTGAGCTGGGCGGAGAGCAGTTTTCGGCCTATTACCTGGCCTGCAACCGCAACAAGCAGTCAATCGCCATTGACATGGCCCGACCGGAGGGGGCGGCGCTCATCCGGCGCATGGCCCTCGAGGCGGATATCTTGGTCGAGAATTTCAAGGCCGGCGATTTGGCGCGCTACGGGCTGGACTATGACAGCTTGCGCGCGATCAATCCGCGGCTGATCTATTGTTCCATTACAGGGTTCGGTCAGACCGGACCCTATGCCGCGCGTGGCGGCTATGATTTTCTTGTCCAGGGGATGGGTGGACTGATGAGCGTCACCGGCGAATCTGCCGACGCCCCGGTCAAGGTCGGCGTGCCGGTTATAGATATCTTTACCGGCCTGTACGCCACCATCGCCATTCAGGCCGCCCTGCACCACCGCGACCGCTCCGGTGAGGGGCAGTACATCGATTGTGCCCTGCTGGATACTTCTGTCGCCATTCTGGCCAATCAGGGGATGAACTGGCTTATCGGCGGGGTGACGCCACGCCCCATGGGCAATTCACATCCCAATGTTGTGCCCTACCGCACCTTTGCGGCGGCTGACGGGCATATCATCGTTGCCGTGGGCAACGACAAACAGTTCGGTGCGCTGTGCCGGGTGCTCGGCCGTACCGACCTGGCCGAACACCCCGATTATCTGACCAATGAGCTGCGTAATCGCAACCGCGCGATGCTGGAGCCGGAACTTGAACGCGAGATTTCCAACTGGAACAGCCCTGAACTTCTTGCCGCGATGGAGGCTGCCCGAGTGCCGGGCGGGCCGATCAACCGCATCCAAGAGGTTTTTGCCGACCCGCAGGTGCAGGCGCGCGACATGGTCGTGCCAGTCGCCACCCCTGCCGGGCAGGACACGCCGCAGGTCCGGTTTCCTCCGATCATGACCGCCTCGCCTGCTACGATCCGGCGCGCACCACCGGCGCTTGGGGCTGATGGTTCGGCGATATTGCGTGGTCTGGGGCTCGACGGCACCGAAATCCAGCAGCTTTCCGCGACTGGAGCAATCTCTTTGCCAGAGCCAAATCAAGGGAGGAAATGACAATGACTCACCCCACCTTCATCCTGAACGGAGAGGCCCGGGACACGGGATCCCTGGGAACGTTGCCGTTGATGGACCCGGCGACCGAAACCGAAATCGCCCAAATCCCCAAAGCGGGCCGGGCCGAGGCGATCGAGGCCGCGCGACTTGCCGCCGAGGGCTTTGCCGAGTGGTCCGCCGTTTCGCCCTTTGAGCGAAGCAAGATCCTGCGCGCCGCGGCGGCGATCATGCGGGAAGAGGCGGAGGCTGCCGCCGCCGACATGACCCGTGAGCAGGGCAAGCCCCTGGCGCAGGCGCGGGGCGAATGGATGGTTTCCGCCGATTGTCTCGAATGGTTTGCCGAAGAGGGTCGCCGCACCTATGGACGCCTTGTCCCGTCGCGGGCGGCAAACATGACATGGGCCGTGCATCAACGGCCCGTCGGGCCGGTCGCGGCCTTTACGCCCTGGAACTTCCCCGCCTTCACGCCGATGCAGAAACTTGCCCCGGCGCTGGCAGCGGGCTGCTCCGTGGTCCTGAAGCCGGCGGAGGAAACGCCCATGACGGCGTGGCGCATCTGCCGGGCCCTGCTTGACGCGGGATTGCCGCCCAAGGCCATCGGGTTGATCTGGGGCGATCCGGCGGAAATTTCCGACACGCTGATCAAGGCGCCGGAGATCCGCAAGATTTCCCTGACCGGGTCCATCCGCGTCGGGCGCCTGCTCGCCAGCGCCGCCAGCCATGAGCTCAAGAAGGTCACGATGGAACTGGGCGGCCATGCGCCGGTGATCGTTGCCCGCGATGCCGATCTGTCCCAGTTGGTTCCACTGGCGGCAGAGTGGAAGTTCCGAAATACGGGGCAGGTCTGCGTTTCGCCGACGCGGTTTCTGGTCGAGACCCCTCTCTATGACGACTTCGTTGCAGGTATGGCCGAGGCGGCCGCGAAAATTACCGTCGGCAACGGGGCAGATCCCAAGACCGCCATGGGGCCGCTGACAACCGCGGCGCAGTTGACCAAGGTGCAGGGGCTTTACGACGACGCTGTCGCCAAGGGCGCTCGTGTCGCCGCGGGCGGTCAACGGATCGGCAATCAGGGCTGGTTCTTTGCCCCCACCGTTCTTGCGGACATGACGGCAGACATGCGCGCCATGAACGAAGAGCCCTTCGGCCCACTGGCCCTGGTGGCAAAGGTCGACAATATCGACGCTGCGCTGGCAGAGGCGAACCGGCTGCCGGTCGGGCTCGCGTCCTATGCCTTTACGGAAAATTCGAGAACACGGCATCGCATCGCTTCCGGCATCAAGGCCGGGATGCTGGGCGTCAATCATTTCGCCTTGGCGATGCCCGAGACACCTTTCGGTGGTGTGCTCGACAGCGGAATGGGGTCGGAAGGGGGGATAGAAGGCATAAGCGCCTATCTGACACCGTTCCTGATCACCGCACGGGAATCAGCATGGAACCTTGAGTAGGTTTCAAAAGTCTGCAGAAATCAATGTCATCAATGCCCGCCCCATCCAGATGGGGGCGGGCATTGCAGTAAAATTATGCTCCAGGCGTCTCTTGCGCAGGTGCGATGATGGGTGGCATTGGAAGTCCCGGCGCGCCGTCCCCGCAACCCCTTGTGATCATCGGAATGACCAACTTCACGCCGCGTGGGCTGCGGTCGGCAGGGGAGCACAAGAAGTCAGCTCAGAAAGTCTCAGTTTTGGATGACCCGGTCGCAACGCCCAGCACCTCACGCTCGTATCATCATCGCCGCTCGGCATCGCGTGTTCGTCCCACATCTTGCCCCGGCCCGGCGCATGCTCGACAGGCTTGGGCTGCGCGTATTATTTCATCTGTTGAAATATACTTTCATTGACAACGCGCCATTTGTCGGTGAGCGTGCGAATGTTGAAATGCAGATTCCCGTCGGCAGCTTCAGAGGAACGTCGGGCGGGAAGGTGACCTGAGCTGTCGGTTGCTCAGGCGCATTGTCGCAGCAGGCCGAGGGTTGCTGCCTCAAGGCCGTAACGAACTGAGCGGAGGAGGAACGGTAGCATGACGAATATTCAGTGACGGTGGTGGATTGCGGCCCGCTTTCGCCGGAGGAAGCGAAAATCGTGGCGTTTGCCGAGGGCATGGTCAACAACCGGGGCGAGGGAGTTTTCGATGCCTTCGGTGCGCATGGCTTCACGCGCGATGACGCGGGCGGAATGAACTGTTTCCTTGATGCCGTGCACGTCATGCAGCCCCATCAGGCCGAGGGCACCACCGGCACCGGCCTTGAGCCTGTCCGCGATGCTGCATAGCCACCTCAACCAGCGACATCCGCCGCGTTCTTGTCAACACCGAGCGGGAAATCCCCATCCGGGGACCGACTATTTAACAACCAAGGGAAGGAAATACGATATGCCAAGCAAGGAATCTGCTGAGCTCGCCGATCTCTACCGGTCATGGGTCGCCGCAATGACGGCCAAGCCCGACATGGAGCTTGAAGAAATCCGTCGTCTGTTCAGCCATTGGGGCGACGTGACCGCCGATCCGACGCGCGTCGACTACCAGGAGATCGAGGTCGAAGGGATCCAGGCGATGTGGGCGATCCCCCACGGTGCCGTGCATGATCGCGTTCTGCTTTGCTCGCATGGCGGCGGTTATGTCGTCGGCTCGATGTATTCACACCGCAAGCTCTTTGGTCATATCGCCAAAGCGGTCGGCTGCCGGGCGCTGATCGTCGATTACCGGCGCTCCCCCGAGAATCCGCATCCCGGTCCTGTCAATGACATGGTCACCGCCTATCGCTGGTTGCTGGAGTGCGAGGGGTTGAAGCCGCAACATATCGCGTTGACGGGCGACTCCGCCGGGGGTGCGCTCGCGCTCACGACAATCGCCGCCGCGCGGGAGAAGGGGTTGCCGCTTCCGGTGGCAACAATACCGATGTCCCCTTGGGCCGGAATGGATCTCTCGGGCCAGACCTACGACACGAACAAGGACAGGGACGCGCTGGTTTCGCGCGACACCACCAGGAACTTGGGCAGTCTTTTCATCGGTGAGAAGGGCGATCCAAAGGATCCTTTGGCAAATCCGCTTTACACCGACTATTCGAAATTCCCGCCGATATACCTCACGGTCGGAGACGCCGAGACTCTTCTCGACGACAGCCGGCGCATAGCGGAGCGGGCGAAGAAAGCGGGCGCGGACGTCAGGATCGATGTTTTCCCCGACATGCAGCATGTCTTCCAGTTTCTCGCGGGAACCGCGCCTGAAGCCGACGATGCAATCAAGCGCATGGCCGAGTGGGTTCGTCCGAAGCTTGGTCTGAGCTGAGTCGCACAGGGAGGAATGACCAATGGCGCGAACCGGGCGAACGCGATTCGCCCGGGCGCCACAATAGATCAGAGGAGGATGCAAATGAACGTTTCCAAAAAGGTGCAATCGAACACAAAGGTCGACATTGGCGAGGACGAGTTGGACGTTGCCGTGGTCGGTGCCGGCTTCGCTGGCTTGTATCAACTTCACAAGCTTCGTGAGAAGGGCTTCAAGGTGAAGGTTCTCGAAGCTGGCTCGGATATCGGCGGCATCTGGCACTGGAACCGCTATCCCGGCGCGCGCGTGGATAGCCACGGGGCGCTTTATCAGTACTCGGATCCCGCTTTGTGGAAAGACTGGGCGTTCAAGGAACTCTATCCGGATTGGCAGGAACTCCGCGAGTATTTCGAGCATGTCGATTCAAAGTGGCATCTGCGCAAGGACGTCATGCTCGACACGCGCGTGACCGGTGCCGAGTTCGACGAGACCAGCCGCAAGTGGACAATCCACACCGAGGGCGGCCAGGATTTCGTGGCGCGCTTCTTCGTCCTCTGCACCGGATTCGCGGCCAAACCATATATTCCGAATTTCAAGGGACTCGACAGCTTCAGGGGTGAGATCCATCATACCGGACTCTGGCCTCAAGAAGGCCTCGATATGACGAACAAGCGCGTCGCCGTGATCGGCATGGGCGCAAGCGGGGTTCAGGTCGTGCAGGAGACGGCCCCGGAAGCCAGCCACCTGACGCATTTCGTCCGCACACCCTGCCTGGCCATTCCGATGCGGCAGCGAACGATGAGCGAAGCCGACAACGAGGAGATGTGGCGGGACATGCCTGCCGACATGGCTTTGCGACTCAAGACGTTCGGCGGCTTCAACTACGATTTTTCCCCCTGGGGTGTCTTCGAGCTCGCGGACGAGGACCGTGAAGAAGTATTCGAGCGCATCTGGCAGCGCGGTGGCTTCTGGTGGTGGCTGAACAACTTCAAGGACGTTATCTTCGATGAGAAGTCCAACCGCGCTCAGTACGACTTCTGGCGCAAGAAGGTTCTGGCGCGGATCAAGGATCCCAGGCTTGCCGAGATCTACGCACCGAAAGAGCCGCCGCATCCCTACGGCGTCAAGCGTCCGTCGCTGGAGCAGAACTTCTATGAAGTCGTGCAAAGGGACAATGTCGATGTGGTCGATCTGAAGCGCGAGGCAATCGAGTGCTTCACCGAGAAGGGGATCAAGACCAGCGAACGTGAGTACGAGTTCGACGTGATCGTCATGGCTACAGGTTTCGACGGGGTGTCCGGCGGACTGACCTCACTGGACATCAAAGGGGCTGGCGGTCGCACGATCGGCGAGAAGTGGAGCGATGGCGTGCGCACCCAGCTGGGAATGGCCACGAACGGGTTCCCGAACCTGTTCTTCATCTACGGCCCGCAGAGCCCGAGCGGCTTTTGCAATGGCCCCACCTGCGCCGAGGCACAGGGAGACGTGTTTATCAAGATCCTTGAAAAGCTGCGTGACGAAGACGTGACCCGGGTCGAGGCACAATCCGACGCCGAGGAAGCATGGCGCAAGACCTGTCTGGAGGTGGCCGACATGACGCTCTTCCCCAAGGCCGACTCCTGGTACATGGGCGCGAACATCCCCGGCAAGCCGCGTGAGCTGCTCATGTATCCGGCCGGGCTGCCCTCGTATCTCGAGGCATGCGAGAAGTCGATCGCAGAGGGGCTCTCGGGTTTCCAGAAAGCTTGATGGATGGGTGTCTGGCAAATGGTCGGTCTCGCCACACAGCGCCACAAGGGTTCGGACGGCTGAATGGCCGCGCGGCCTTTGGGGAACTGGGCGTCCGCCTTGAACTTCGAGAGACGGCTTCAGGACCGGTCGGTTCCGATGCTCGAGCACGGTAAAACACAAAAGAGAAGGAGAAGAGATTATGCGTCTCGCAAACAAACTTACGGTCATCACTGCCGCTGCATCCGGCATGGGCAAGGCCGCCGTGAAACTTTTTTCGAAGGAAGGCGCGCGCGTCGCGGCGATCGACCTCAATGAGGAAGGACTGGCTTCGCTCAAGGCGGAGATGAAGGAGCAAGGCGTCGACATCGTCACCGTCGCCGCCGACCTGTCGACGGAAAGCGGCGCACGCGACAGCCTTAACGCCGCAGTCAAGGCGTTGGGCGGCCTGGACGTTCTCTGGGCTCATGCGGGAATACCCGGACCGGCTGGCATCGAACAAGTGGACATGGCGGCGTTTCGCAAGTCGCTCGCCGTAAATGTCGAAGCAGCGGTCATTGGGGCCGGCGAGGCGGTGGGCCACATGCGTAAGCGCGGGGGCGGCTCAATCATTTTCACCAGCTCGATATCCGGACTCGTGGGGTCCATGTGGAGCCCGCTCTACTCCGTTGCCAAATTCGGTGTCGTCGGCCTGACCAAATCCCTCTGCCAGACCTACGCCCCCGACAATGTGCGCGTGAACGCGATCTGTCCCGGTCTGACGGAGACGCCGATGGCCTTCGAATTCACCAGCCGGAAGGGTGATCCGGAGGAAGCCGCCAGAAACAAGGAGATGATGGTCAATTCCGTGCCGTTGAAACGGCTCGGGCGTCCCGAAGACATGGCGCAAGCCGCCCTGTGGCTGGCCTCGGACGACTCTGCCTACGTCACAGGCGTCGCTCTTCCCGTGGATGGGGGGTTCACCGCAAAATAACGATTCTGCGCGTGCGTTGCAGCGAAGCGGGGGCGGAAACGTCGCTCGACAAGATTGGCGGCTGCCAGGGAAGCAACAGATGTCCGCCACACCAAAGACCCAGATGGAGTTTGCACCGGAGTACGATAAGCCGGTGCGCTACATGCAGCGCACGCGGGAATGGTATCTCACCTTGGATACGACACTCGGGGGGATACGACACTCTCGGGGGATGTCCCGGTCGATGTTGAAAAGAGCGCGGCGGACGTGGCCGGTTGAGGAGGCTATGCAGCCTCGCAGACAGGGTCAAGGCCGGCGCCGACGGCGCAACTCGGCCTGATGCGAGAAGGGCGGCGCGCAGGCTGGGCAATGACTTGCGGGCCTTCAGTCGGCGGAAGACCTTGGTGGCTTCGATCATGGCGCCCCTGTCCAGCACAGGGCCATGGCCGCATCCCACCACCGCTTCACGTTACAGCAGATCCGACGGATGGTGCCGTTCATGTTCTCGATGATGTTGGTGCAGGCCAACGAGTGCCGCAGATCGGTCGGCAGCCGCAGGCAGGTGGGCGCGGCGGCCATGAATGGCCTCATCGCGGCGACGCTGGCGGCGGAAGGGTTCGAGGGGCCGAACAGGCGGTCGAGGGCATTCACGGTTTCCTCAAGGCCTACTCCGATGGGGCCGATCCGGCGGTGGCCGTCAAGGATCTCGGCACCGATTATGAGACCATGAAGATCGGCCTGAAGCCTATCCGAGCTGCCGCGACACCCATGCGGCCCTCGACGGCCTTCTGGCCATGCGCAAGGAGCAGGGGTTGTCCGGCGCGGATATCCGCCATGTGCGGGTGGGTCTTCATTTCAACAGTATCACGCTCACCGGCGCGCCGCTGGATAAGAAGCGCCGGGCGCGCAGCGTGGTGGAGGGGCAGTTCTCCATCGGTGCGCTCTGCGTCCTCGGCCAGAAGGCCTGAGCGGCGACAAGGCACGACCATCGCGGCGGCCAGCTTCTTGAATATAAAGACCCGGCGGGGATGATCCCCGCCGGGTCTTAACGTTTCAGGCTGTCCGCGTGGGCGGCGTTCAGGCGGGCTCGCGCACCAGAACCAGGCGGCCGTTCACATGACCGGCGCGTAGCCGCTCCATGGCGCTGTTGACCTCGGCCATGGGCACCGCCTCGACGGGAAGCGGGGGAACCTTGCCGGATTTTGCCAGCTCGATGAGTTCGCGCAGCTCGTCAAGATTGCCCACATAGGAACCGCGCAGGGTGAGGGCGCGCAGCACCAGCAGCGGCACCGAAATGGTGTAGTCGCCGCCGAACAGGCCCACTACCACATAGATGCCTGCCTTGCGCAGCACCGCCGTGCCGAAATCGGCCGTTGCCTTGGCGCCCACGAAGTCGGTAACGGCGGCAATCCCGCCTTCGCGGCCCTGGAGGGTCGCGATCGCATCCGGGTCGCGGGGATCGACGGCGATCTCGGCGCCGTTGGCGAGGGCCAGTTCCCGCTTCGCGGGGTCGATATCGGCCACCGCGATCTTCTGAAAGCCGATCGCCTTGGCGATCTGGAGCCCGCTGAGGCCCACGCCGCCCACACCCAGGATGAGCAGATAGTCCTTCTCACGATTGATGGTGGCCTTCTTCACCGCGCTGAACGCGGTAAGGCCCGAGCAGGCGTAGGTGGCGGCGACTGTGGGGTCGATGCCGGTCACATCCACCAGATAGCGCGGATGCGGCACCAGGCACTTTTCCGAATAGCCGCCGGGCCGGTGCACGCCGATGGAGGAGGGCTTGGAGCACAGGTTTTCCTCGCCGCGCAGGCACACTTCACAGGTGCCGCAGCCGAGCCAGGGATAAACGAGGAAGGTCTTGCCGATCTGGTCATCGCCGATGGGCGCGTCGGGACCTTTGGCCGAGAGGCGGCCGAGCACTTCGTGGCCGAGCACCGCGGGAAGCGAGACGCCGCGATCGGCCAGCGACAGCTTCTTGCCGCCGCCGAGATCGTAATAGCCTTCCTGCAGATGAAGGTCGGAGTGGCACACGCCGCAGCGGGTAACGTCGACGACCACTTCGGTCCCCTTGGGTTGGGGCTCCGCCATCTCGATGGCCTCGACAGGCGAGCAGAAGAACTTCACCGCATAGGACCGCATGGTCGCGTCTCTCCTCGATTCTCGCCGGAGGTTTCCCTGCCGGCCTCGTTGATCGCTTAAGTGGTGGGATGGATGGTGACCCAGCACAAGGCAAGTTGTAGAGTAAATATTAGCTGGGGCGACCTGAAATCCGACCTTCCAGAATATATTCAAGTTATTGAGCCTAGAGCTATTTCTTATCGATCGGACGTTCCCGGAGGCTTATTCCGTTGTCCCAGGTTCATCGCTCGACGACGGATCGGCTGGATTTTGAGGTCGCTTGCCGTCCTGACGAAAGCCGCTGGCCGTCTTGCGGTGACGTGGCTGCCGCCTGATCGTCGGGGTCGTTTTTCGTGGGTTTGATCGCTCGATGATGTCCCAGTAGGCGACCGGTGCGTGGCGCGTTGCCAAGCCAAGCATGATCTCGAACGAGACATGGCGATAAAAGCGCCGGTTGTAGCGGAAGACGAACTCATTCAGGTACGAATCGATGTGTTGGCGGCGGAGGCCGTGGTAGGTGCCGAGGCTCCACCGTTTCAAAAGGGCGAAAACCCGATGGATCCATTTGAGGGGGACGTGCGCCGCCATGTTGCCGACGACGCGGGGATCGTGACGGGAGTCCGCCAGCCCCGGGTAGGACGCATGGCCGTCCGACACCAGCGTCGTGCCCGGCGCAATGTTCGCCTTGATGAAGGCGTGGATGTGCTTCGCCTCGTTGCTCGGGATAGCGGCCAGCCGGACCCGGCCTGACATCGTGTCGAGGTACTTCGTGCCCAATCTCTCGGGTTTCTGCGGCTTCTTGGTCGTGTGATCGACGATTTCGACCGCGCCAATGACGAGCATCTTCCCGGACTTGGTGACCTCGAAAAAGGTGTGATCGGCGCAGATGGGCATCTCGGACTGGTCGATCTCCACGACACCCACCAGGGGATCACGGTTCGGATCGACCATCGAGCGCCGCAGCTTCTGCGCCTGCAGCCACGCGGTCTTGTAGGAGCCGAGGCCAAGCTGCCCCATGAGCTGTTGGGCCGACGTGCCGTTCGAATGCGTCGCCATCAAATGTGCCGCCCAGAACCAAGCGGTGAGCGGCAGCTTGGTCCGGTGCATCATCGTCCCGGCAGTCACCGAGGTCTGCTTCCTACAGGCTGTACACTCATAAGTATATGCGAGATGACCGCGCTCCCCGCCGCATCCAGGGCATGCAAAGCCATCCGGCCGTCGCTAGTCAATCAGGAACTGCGTGCAGTGCGCCTCGTCCGGGAACCGTTGCTGAAATTCGAGGAGCGAATGAGAATCGGCTATCCGCCGCGATCCTGCCCGGTCGGCCACCTCGAATCCAGCGGAACCTGGGACAACGGAATAAGTCTCCGTTCCCGCCCGATCGACAGGACAGGCTCCCCGCGGTCACTCGACCAACGGGCAATGGCCCTCGGCGAGCGGACGGAAGGCTTCCGCCGCGGGGATGACCGAGATCACCTTGTAGTAGTCAAAGGGGCCCTTGGATTCTTCCGGCTTCTTCACCTCCACCAGCAGCATGTCGTGCACCGCCCGTCCGTCGACGCGCACCGTGGTCTTGCCGAACAGGGGATCGTCGATTGGGCCAGCGTCGCGCAGGGCCTTCACCACGGCGCGGCCGTCGTCGGGGCTGCCCAGCTGCTTGACCGCCTGAAGATAGGCGTAGGTCGACGAATAGGTGCCGGCCTGGGTCATGGACGGATAGCGCCCCCCATGGAGCTTGGCGAAACGCTCGCCGAAGGCACGAGTCTTCTCGTTGAGGTCCCAGTAGAAGCCGGTGGTCAGGGCCAGGCCCTGGGCGGTCTGCAGGCCGAGGGAATGGATGTCGGTGATGAAAAGCAGCATGCCGGCGAGCCGCTGGCCGCCCTGCACCACGCCGAACTCCGCCGCCTGCTTGATGGAGTTGATGGTGTCGCCGCCGCCATTGGCAAGGCCGATCACCTCGGCCCGGGAAGCCTGTGCCTGGAGGATGAAGGAGGAGAGATCCTTGCTGTCGAGCGGGTGGCGTACGGAGCCCAGCACCTTGCCGCCATTTGCCACCACGACCGCGCTGGCGTCGCGCTCCATGGCCTGGCCGAAGGCGTAGTCGGCGGTCATGAAGAACCAGGTCTTGCCGCCGTTGCGGGTGATGGCCGCAGCGGTGCCGTGGGAGAGCGCCCACGTGTCATAGGCCCAGTGCACGCCATTGGGGGTGCAGCCCTTGCCGGTAATGTCGGAGCTGGCGGAGGCGGTGAACAGGGCGACCTTGTTCTTTTCCCTCACCAGCGGGGCAACCGCCAGCGAGATGGCGCTGGTGGGCAGGTCCACCACCACGTCCACCCCTTCGGCATCGAACCATTTGCGGGCGATGCTGACCGCGACGTCCGGCTTGTTCTGGGTGTCGGCGGAAACGATCGCCACCTTCATGCCCTTCTCGGCGGGCTTGAAGTCCTCGACCGCCATCTGCGCAGCGACGACCGCGCCGGCGCCGCCGATATCGGAATAGAGCCCGGACATGTCGGCGAGAACGCCGATCTTGACGTCGATTTCACCTGCCGCCGCAGGTGCCGACAAGGCCCCCAACATGGCCCCGGCGAGAACCAAGGATTTGGCTTTCATCTGTTGTCTCCTCCACTGTTTTGATTTGTTTGTGTTTTTTCACCGGCCCCGCCCGAAAGGCCGGAACCAGGATGCATTCACCGGTTCCGGGCAGGCCGTTCGCAGCCCCGCTCCGGTGCCACCTGTGTCGCAGTGCTGGCGGGTCTCGTCCCTGAGAGGGTGCCGCCCACTAGTTTCATTTTATGAAATTTAATTTCATTTATCGTAGCATGCAGCAAAGCTCTGGCAAGCACTCGTGTCAGTCCCGATTCAGGAAATGACGTAACGGTATATGACGCTTTTCCAGCGCTTAGGATCAGGCCAGAAGGCCCCATCACCGGCAGCACCGCGCCGGTGATGTAGGAAGCCTCGTCGCTCAGGAGGAAGAGCGCCGCATAGGCGATTTCCTCCGGCCGGCCGTTGCGGCCCATGGCCGTGGTGGCGCCGAATTTCTTCACCAGTTCCTCCCGGTCCAGGCCCTTGGTTTCAGGCTGGTCCTTGCGATCCACAAACTCGCGGATCATGGGCGTATCCACCGGGCCGGGAGAGATGGCGTTCACGCGGATGCCTTCTCGGGCATAGCGCTTGGCGAGGCCGCGGGTGAGACCGATGATTCCCGCCTTCACGCCGGTATAGGGCCGTAGGAAGATGCCGCCATGCCCGATGTGGGCGGTGAAGAGGATGGAACAGCACGATCACAGCCGGAACAAATCCTGCGCTCGAAGCAGGACCGAACCGCCCCGCCCGCGCGGCGTCACGCCACTCGTTCAACTGCGAGCGCGTGATCCCGTACTTACGGGCCGTCGCCAAGCCCAGGCGCCGACCCGAATAGCTCTCCTCGACGATCCGCAGCTTCGCTTCATCGCTGAAGCGCCGCCGGCCGCCCCTCTCAACGATCTCAAGCCGACTGAGCGGTGTGTCTGTATAGACGCCCATACAGACGAATTCTCACCGCCAAGTCTCAATTCGCAAGACGGCCGCCGTCGAAGGGATACCCAACGATGAGCCCCCCGCTCGGACACCTCGAAGAACCGCCTATAAGGACGGTTCGGACGGTGTTTTGAGGATGCAGGCCATCCGCCCCGGCTGTCGAAGGCGCAGCTGGCCGAACTCGCTGAGATCGTCGAGACCGGCCCGGATCGCAGGGTCCACGGCGTCGTCCGGTGGCGGCGACTCGACCTGAGGAAGGTCGTCGCGGACCGCTTCGGCGTCGCATACCACGAGCGAACCATCGGCAAGATCCTCAAGGCGATCGGCTTCTCGCACATCAGCGCCCGCCCTCGTCATCCCGGGCAGGACCCCAAGGTCATGGAGGACTTTAAAAAAACTTCCTTCGGACCCTGAACACCCACGTCGGGCACCTGCCGAAGGGGCGCCGCATCGAGGTCTGGTTCCAGGACGAGGCCCGGATCGGCCAGAAGAACGGCATCGTCCGGCAGTGGGCGCGACGGGGAACGCGGCCCCGCCAGCCCGCCGACCAGCGCTACGACAATGCCTGGCTGTTCGGGGCCATCTGCCCGGCGCGCGGCGTCGGTGCCGCCTTGGCCCTGCCCTATATCGGTACCGAGGCCATGCAGATGCACCTCGACGAGATCTCGACCATGGTGGCTCGGGGATCGCACGGCGTGCTGCTGCTCGATCGCACCGGATGGCACACCACGAGGATGCTCTGCGTCCCGAACAACATGACGCTGATCTTCCTGCCGTCGCGATCGCCGGAGCTGAACCCGGTCGAGCAGATCTGGCAGTACCTGCGATCGAACTTTATCTCCAACCGCGTCTTCGAGACCTACGCCGACATCGTCGATGCCGCCTGCGAGGCTTGGCGCGTGCTCACCGACAACCGCGTGCTCATCACATCCATCCGCAGGCGCGATTGGGCGCACATCGGTCAGTCATGAGGGTCGTTGGTATTACGGCTGTTCTGCCACATCACCCAGAACTGGCGCGGCCGTCCGTTGACGGACCGTCTCGCCGTGGTCGAGCTGATCGGCGCGACGACGACCAAGACCGGGCTCAAGGTCGAATGCGCGCTCGACACCCGGACCTATGTGAAGGGCGTGAAGGTCTCCGACGCCGAGATGGCGAGCCTCGACATCACCGGCGATGGGTTCCATCCTGAATGGAACTACACGATCAAGCCTCGGCGGCCGAAAACGTAGCGATTATTGTTCGGGATGTCCTAAGCTTGGTTCGGCCTGACGGAAGGACGAGCCCGATGACCGGAAAGAGGAAGCGGTATTCAGCGGATTTCAAGGCGAAGGTGACCCTGGAGGCGATCCGCGGGGAGCAGACGGTGGCGCAGTGTCTATGGTCAAGTCTGGACACAAAACGATCCTCCACATCGGATCATCAAAGTGCCACGTCAGACCGGCGCAAAGAAGGTGCGGTCAGAGCCCCGCTTACGATGATATCGCATCGACGTCTCAAAGGCCGTGACCGACGTTGGCGCGGCACACGTGCCACGGACCCGGCAGCCATTTCCTATCTGGTCGTTCGACGCGCCGCCGCGGACCCAGCATCATGTTGGCAGCTTGCGCTGACCACGGACCGAAGCATGCACCCGGGGTGATCTCAGACGAAGACGACGGTATAACGAAGAGACTGTCCAGAAAGAACCGATGTTCAACACCGCGCCCCGCGGCCCGGCGTTGCACGCCCAAAACTTCTTGACCGGAACGGTCGCGTTACTGAAGTCCTCAGCTTAGATGTCGAGACCCAGCTCGGTTCGGAAACGCTCAAGCGCCTGCTGCAGCGATCTGCCGAATTCCGCGGCGCGATTCAAGCAGCGGAACTGCGGGCCGGCGATGACGACCGAAAGCCGCCTCTGACTGATCGGCAGCGGCAGCGCGACACCAACGAGATCGCGGCTGAAATCGCCATCGCTGAAATAGTAGCCTCGCGCCGCGGAGCGTCGCAATTCGGCCTCGACCATGTCGATGTTGATCGGGGTCGTCGATGAGTAACGCTCGAAGCTGATCTTCCGATAGATGGTCTGCCGCTCGGCGGGCGAGTATTGTGCCAGGATCGCGCGGCCGCTCGACGTTGCATGGATCGGGAGCCTGTGCCCTTCCCGTGCGAAATAGCGAATCGGTGCTTCAGACTCGATCACGTGGATGAAGATCGCATGAGTTCCCGCAGGGGCTGCGATGGCGGTCGTCTCCCCGGTCTCCTCGGCGATTTCGGACACGAGTTGCAAGGCCGCCTCCGGCAAGGGCTCCGCCTTCGACACCGTTTGGGCCATGATGAGCCAACGCGGGCTGGGATAGTAACCGCCCCGCGCCAGAGGCTCGTAGAGATAGCCTTTCTCCGCGAGCGTACCGATCAGGTTGAACGTGCTCGACCGTGGCCAGCCGAGCTCTTCCGAGAGCTCGGCCAGTGTCGCGGGACGCTGCCGTCGGGCGAAGAATTCCAGAAGCTCCAGAACGTTGGCAGCCTGCTTGACCTGCATGGGCTTTCCTGTTGCGTTTCGGGCGAGACTATGATGGAGAGAGCGAAGCCAGAATGCGTTCGGCCGCGCGCAGATGCGGTTTATCGATCATCTGACCGTCGATTTTCACTACGCCGAGATCGGCCTGATTGCCAAATGCCTCGCTGATGCGTTGCGCCCAGGCGATCTCCTGCTCGCTCGGCCGGAAGGCGGCATTGACCGGCTCCACATGCTTGGGGTGGATCACGCCCTTGGCCATGAAGCCGTCCCGGCGGGCCTCGCGCGCCTCCTGCTCGACGGCGGCGAGGTCGTCGATGGTGACGGCGACTGTGTCCACTGCGACGACACCGGCCGTCGCCGCGCCGGCGAGGCAGAGATTGCGCGCGAGCCGATAGGGCGCCAGCACGTTGCCGTGTGCGTCGCGGTTGGCGGTCGCGCCGAAGGAGGCGGCGAGATCCTCCGCCCCCCACATCATGCCCCAGAGCCTCTCGCTGCAGCCGCGATAGTTGCCGAGGCAGAACAGCGAGGCCGCCGTTTCGGTGACGATCGAGAGGATCAGCGTGCGGCCGGGCTCGATGCCGTGCGCCGCTTCCAGCGCGTCGAGCATATGAGAGAGGCGGCGGACCTGCTCAGGGCCGTCGCATTTCGGCAAGGCGATGCCGTCCGGCCGATAGGCCATCACCGCGGCGAGATCGGTGGCGGTGAGGCCGGTGTCGAAGGCGTTGACGCGCACGAACAGCTTCTGGTGGCCGCGCGGCGACTGCAGCATCGCGGCCGTCTCGCGCCGCGCCGCCTCCTTGGCGTCGAGCGCGACCGAATCCTCGAGGTCGATGATCAGCGCGTCGGCGCCGCATTCGCGGGCGCGGGCGAATTTGCGGGCCGAGTCGCCGGGGACGAAGAGGAGGCTGCGCATCACGCCGCTACCTTGCGCCGGTGCATCATCGCCATGCGCCGGCAGATCGCCACGACTTCGCCGCGCTGGTTCAGGCATTCATGCTCGAACTCGACGAGCCCAACCGAGGGGCGCGACTTCGAGTCCCGCTTGGAGACGACCTTGGTGCGCGAGCGCAACGTATCGCCGTTAAAGACGGGCTTGGGGAAGCGGACATCGCTCATGCCGAGATTGCCGAGCGTGGTGCCGAGCGTGGTGTCGTAGACGCTCATGCCGATCATGATGCCGAGCGTGTAGAGGCTGTTGAACAGCGGCTGGCCCCATTCGGTGCGGCTGGAGAAATCGGCATCGACATGGAGCGGCTGCGGGTTCAGCGTCATCAGGCTGAAGCTGATGTTGTCCTGCTCGGTAACGGTGCGCGAGAAGGCATGCTCGAAGAGCTGCCCCACCTCGAGTTCCTCGTAATAACGTCCGGCCATCGTGGCTCTCCTGCGGTTCAAATTGTCTGGCTGGTGCCGGCGCGGATGACGCCGGCCTGTTCGAGGCGGTCGATGGCCGTGAGGTCAAAGCCCCAATCCGCCAGCACGGCCCGGCTGCTGGCGCCGGCGGGCTCGCCCGCGCCCGGCATGGCGGGCGGGGTGCGGCTGAAGCGCGGCTGCGGCGCGGGTTGAACGACACCGTCGACGGTAACGAAAGTCCCGCGGGCGCAGGCCTGGGGGTGCTCCGGCGCTTCCGCGAGGCTCAGCACCGGGGCGAAGCACGCATCCGTGCCTTCCAGAAGCGCGCACCATTCCGCCCGGCTGCGCTCGGCAAAGCGGCCGGCGAGCAGTTCGCGGGCTTCGGGCCAGCGGGCCGGGTCGTTCGCATCCGGGAAGGTCGCGGGATCGAAGCCGATCAGGCCGAGCAGGATCTCGCGGAACTTCTTCTCGATCGGGGCGACGGTGATCCATTCGCCGTCAGCACAGCGATAGGTCTCGTAGTGTGGGGCGCCGGAATCGAGCAGGTTGGTGCCGCGCTCGGGCTTGTGGATGCCGGCGGCGGCGAGGCCGAAGAGGCTCGCCATCAGCGTCGCGCTGCCCTCGGCCATGGCGGCATCGACGACCTGCCCCCGGCCGGAGCGGGACGCTTCCAGCAGGGCCGAGACGAGGCCGAAGGCGAGCAGCATGGCGCCGCCGCCATAGTCACCGATCAGGTTGAGCGGGATTGCCGGCGGTTCTCCCGCGCGGCCGATGGCGGAAAGTGCGCCCGACAGCGCGATATAGTTGAGATCGTGGCCGGCCGCCTTGGCGAGCGGCCCGTCCTGCCCCCAGCCGGTGATGCGGCCATAGACGAGGCGGGGGTTGCGTTCGAGGCAGGCGTCCGGACCGAGGCCGAGCCGCTCCATCGTGCCGGGGCGGAAGCCCTCGATCAGCGCATCGGCGCGGGCCACCAGATCGAGCGCACAGGCGATGCCTTCCGACCGCTTCAGGTCGAGCGCGACCGAGCGGCGGCCGCGGCGGACGATGTCGAAACGGATCGGCTTCTCGATGCCGAGTCCGCTCGGCTCGAGCCGGTCGACGATCACAATCTCGGCGCCGAGATCGGAAAGCAGCATGGCGGCCATCGGTGCCGGGCCGATGCCGGCGAACTCGACGATCTTCAGGCTCGCGAGTGGGCCGCTGCGGGGCGTCGTCATGCCGCGGCCCTCTCGGACAGGCTGCGCTCCAACATCTCGCGATGCCGGGGGGCTGCAATGGTTATCAGGGCGCGGGCGCGCTCGGCCGCGCTGCGATGCCTCAGCTCCGCCACGCCGTATTCGGTCACGACGGTGTCGACATCGGTGCGGGCCAGCGTGACGGCCTGGACGCGGGGGACGATCCGCGAGATTTCGCCGGTGCGGTCGGTGGCACGAAGGGCGATGATGGCCCGGCCTCCCTTCGAGGCGGCGGCTCCGCGCGTGAAGTCGCAAAGCCCGCCCGCGCCGCCGACCGGCGCGCGGTCGGCCAGTTCCGCATTGACCTGCCCCGAAAGATCGACCTCGATCGCCGCATTGATTGCGACCATTCGCTCCTGCCGGGCGAGGACGGACTCGGCGTGAGTGTGGGCGGCGGGAGAGAGCCGGATCGCCTCGTTGCGGTCGAGCATGGCGAAAGCCGGCCGCGAGCCGACGACGACATTGGCGACGGCCTGCCCCGGATCGACGGATTTGCGGGCATTGGTGAAGATGCCGCGCGCGAGCATCTGCGCCATCCGGTCGCCAAAGACGCCGGAATGGATGCCGAGCTCGCGGTGATGGACGAGCCCGTCGAGCACCGCATCGGGGATGGCGCCGATGCCGATCTGGATCGTCGCGTAATCAGGCACCAGCGCCGCGACATGGCGTGCAATGGCTCCCTCCGCCTCGCCGGGGACGACAGCAGGCGCGCTGACCGGCTCGCGATCCGTCTCGACGACGGCGTCGATGCGGATACCGGGGCCGATCTCGGCCCCGGCGCACCAGGGCGCGCGCGCATTCACCTCGGCGATCACGCAGCGAGCGTGGCGCGCGGAGGCGAGGACATAATCGTTGGCGAGGGTGGCGCAGAAGCCGTCCGGCCCGCGGGCGAGCTGGATCAGCACGACATCGGCGCGGATCGCGCCCGCGGCGAAGCCTGCTTCGAGCGCGCCATAATGCAGCGGCCAGACATCGAGCCGGCCGCGCCGGGCGATGCGGCTCGCCTTGCCCATGGCGCCATAGCCGGCGAAGGGCATCTCGGACGGCATCGCATCGAAGTTGCCGGAGACGACGGTGCCGAGAAAGGTCTCGAAGGGCCCGACCGCATCGAAGGCTGCCGGCAGCGCCCCGACGAGGCTCTGCGGCTCGGCGCTGACCTGGCCGACGACGACGCGGTCGCCCTGCCGGATGAATCCGGCCAGATCCAGCGCCCCTTCCCCGATCCTGCGCATGGCGCTCAATAGGATTTGGGCAAGCCGAGGACCTTCTCGGCGATGAAGCAGAGTACGAGCTGGGGGCTGATCGGTGCGATGCGCGGGATCATGACCTCGCGCAGATAACGCTCGACATGGAATTCCTTGGCGTAGCCGAAGCCGCCATGCGTCATCACCGCCTGCTGGCATGCGTCGAATCCGGCTTCACCGGCAAGATACTTGGCGGCGTTGGCGCTGGCGCCGCAAGGCAGGCCGGAATCGTATTCCCAGGCTGCGCGCATCACCATCAGCCAGGCGGCCTCGAGCTCCATCCAGTTGCAGGCGAGCGGATGCTGAATCGCCTGGTTCTGGCCGATCGGCCGGTTGAAGACGATGCGCTCCTTGGCATAGGCCGTCGCCCGCAACAGGGCGAGATTGCCGAGGCCGATCGCCTCCGAGGCGATCAGGACGCGTTCTGGGTTCATGCCGTGCAGGATGTATTCGAAGCCGCGGCCTTCCTCGCCGATGCGGTCCTCGACTGGAATCTCGAAGCCCTCGATGAAGAGCTCGTTCGAATCGACGACCTTGCGGCCCATCTTCTCGATCTCGTGGACCTTGATCCGGCTGCGGTCGAAATCGGTGTAGAACAGGCTCAGGCCATGGGTCGGCTTCTTCACCTCGTCGAGCGGTGTCGTGCGGGCCAGCAACAGGATCTTGTCAGCGACCTGGGCGGTCGAGATCCAGACCTTCTGGCCGTCGACGACGTAGCGGTCGCCCTTGCGGACGGCGCGCGTTTTGAGTTGCGTCGTGTTGAGGCCGGTGTTCGGCTCGGTCACAGCGAAGCAGGCCTTCTCCTTGCCCTGCACCATCGGCGGCAGCATGCGCCGCTTCTGCTCCTCGGTGCCGTTCACGAGCACGGGGTTGAGGCCGAAGATGTTGATGTGCAGGCAGGAGGCGCCCGACATGCCGGCGCCCGATTCCGCGATCGCGCGCATCATGATCGCGGCTTCAGTGATGCCAAGGCCGGAGCCACCATATTCCTCGGGAATGCAGATGCCGAGCCAGCCATCCGCGGCGAAGGCCGCGTAGAAATCCCCGGGGAAACCGCCCTCGCGGTCGCGCTTCAGCCAGTAGTCGTCGCCGAAGCGGCTGCAGATGCCGGCGATCGCTTCGCGGATCGCTTCCTGCTCGTCGCTGAGTTTGAAATCCATCTGCCTGCTCCTCAGCCTGCCGCCACGGTTTCTGTCCGTTCGGGCGTCAGCAGCGCGCGCTGCGCCGCCAGCTCTTCGATCTGCTCCTCGGTGAAGCCGGCCTCGCGCAGGATCGCCACGCCGTCCTCGCCCTTGTGCGGCGGCAGGAGCGTGATCTCGGCGGGGGTGCGCGACCAGTCGGTCGCCAGCCGCATCGTCCGCAGGGTGCCCTCCGTCGGATGCTCTACGGTCTGGAAGAAGCCGGTCTGGCGCAGATGCGGGTCCTCCAGCACGCTGTCGAAATCGTGCATCGGCATCGAGGGGATGTCCGCCCGCTCCAGAAGCTCGAGCCAGTCGGCCGTGCTGCGCTGCGTGAAGATGCGTCCGAGCTCGCCATAAACTTGGTCGATATTGGCGATGCGGTTGGCGAAATTCGCAAAGCGCGGATCGCTCTTCGGCAGGTCGGCCCGCCCAATCGCCGCCAGGAAGCTCGTCCATTGCTTGTCGGTGTAGATCAGCGCGCAGACATAGCCGTCGCTGGTCTGGTAGGGGCGGCGATCCGGCGAGAGCTGGCGGGCATAGCCGCCGCCGCCAATCGGCGGCTCGAAGGTCAGGCCGCCGAGATGGTCGCCGAGCACGAAGCCGACCATGGTCTCGAACATCGGGATATCGACCTGCTGGCCAAGCCCCGTGCGATCGCGGTTGACCAGCGTGGCGCAGATCGCGCCGACCGCGGTCAGCCCCACCACCCGGTCGGCGATGGCGGACGGGACGTAGCGCGGCGTGCCGTCGCCAGCCTTAGCGATCAGCGACGACATCACCGAGGCGCCCTGGATCAGGTCGTCATAGGCCGGCTTGGCGGCATAGGGACCCCCCTGGCCGAAGCCGAAGAGGCCGGCATAGACCAGCCGGGGGTTGATCGCGGCGAGCGTCTCGTAGTCCAGCCCCAGCCGCTGCATCGCCGCCGGGCGGACATTGTAGACGAGCACATCGGCATCGGCCGCGAGCTTCAGCAGCGCGTCGCGCCCGGCAGGCTGCTTCAGGTCGAGGCAGATGCTGCGCTTGTTGCGGTTGGCGTTGAGATAGATCGCTCCCATGCCCGGATTGCGCGAGGGCGCGATCTGCCGGGTGACGTCACCGTCCGGCGCCTCGACCTTGATCACGTCGGCGCCCATGTCGCCCAGGATCTGGGTCGCATAAGGCCCCATCAGGACCGAGGTCATGTCGATGATCTTGATGCCTACAAGCGGACCCATGCGTCTTCCCTTCAGGCCGTCGCTGGCCGACATAAATTCATATACAGAGATTTTATGTCCAGTGAATAGACATTGTATGCTGCATTGCATCGTCGAATTGGTGCAGCGCAGAACAAGCGTCCTTCCGACATTATCCTCGTTTTCGCTGTAATTAAAGGAGGTTGATGGCAGCCGCCCTGGCGCCTGGCAGTAGCTCTACCGGTTGACTCGAAAATTCACGAACGTGTACATATCTGTCCGGATCATGAACAGGAGGCACCGATGACCGCCGTGTTGAACTCCACCACGACCCCGGATTCGTCGGCCGCGCCATTGCGCCGCTACGACCGTCTCTTCATCGGCGGCGAATGGGTCGCTCCGCTCGACGGCGGCTTGGTCGAGAGCATCGATCCCGCGAACGGTCGGCCCTGGGCCGAGGTCGCCTTCGGCGGCCCGCGCGACATTGACCGGGCCGTCGCCGCGGCGCGCGAGGCCTTCGAGGGGCCGTGGCGGCGCATGCCGGGCTTCGAGCGCGCTGCGCTGCTCAGGCGCCTGGCCGATCTCTATCGCGACTTCGCCGGCGAGATGGCGGTGCTGGAGTCACGCGATTCCGGCCGCGCCATCCGCGAGGCGCGCAACGATGTCGGCGCGCATCATCACTGGTATCAGTGGTTCGCCTCGCTCGCCGACAAGATCTCCGGCCGCACCATCCCGATCGACGATTCTGTGCATTGCTTCACCACGCGCGTGCCGGTAGGCGTCGTCGGCGCGATCACCCCGTGGAACGCGCCGATGCTGACCACGACCTGGAAGGTGGCGCCGGCGCTGGCTGCGGGCTGCACCGTCGTGCTGAAGCCAGCCGAGCAGACGCCGGTGACGGCGCTGGAGCTCGCGAAGCTGATTGAGGAGGCCGGCTTTCCGCCCGGCGTCTTCAACGTCGTGCCGGGTCACGGCCACGACACCGGCGCCCGTCTCGTCGCCCATCCCGGCGTCGACAAGATCGCCTTCACCGGCGAGGGCCGCACCGCCAAGACGATCCTGCGCGCCGGCGCGGAGAACCTGAAGCGCTTCTCCTTCGAACTCGGCGGCAAGGCGCCGCACATCATCTTCGCCGATGCCGATGTCGACCAAGCGCTCAACGCCGCGACCTCCTCGGCCTGGGCTGTCTGCGGGCAGAGCTGCGCGCTGGGTTCGCGCGTGCTGGTCGAGCGGCCGATCTACGACCGAGTCGTCGAGGGCTTCGCCGAGCGTGCGAAGAAGGTCCGTGTCGGCATGCCGCTCGAGGAGGCGACGCATATGGGGCCGCAGGCCCATGCCGAACAGCTCGCCAAGACGCTTTCCTATATCGACATCGGCCGATCCGAGGGGGCCGCGCTGGTCGCCGGCGGCACGCGGCTGGAGGAGGGCCCGCTTGCAAATGGCTTCTTCGTCGCTCCGACCGTCTTCGCCAGTGTCGCCAACGACATGCGGATCGCGCGCGAGGAGATCTTCGGGCCGGTCGCCTCGCTGATCCCCTTCTCGGGCGAGGAGGAGGCGGTCGCCATCGCCAACGACACGACCTACGGGCTGACCGCCGGCCTATGGACGCGGGATGTCGGGCGCGCGCATCGCGTGGCCTCGCGGATCGAGGCCGGCATCGTCTGGGTCAATACCTATCGCTACATCCGCTGGTCGACGCCCTATGGCGGGTTCAAGGCCAGCGGTTGGGGACGCGAGAACGGGCTCGAGGCTCTCGATAACTTTCTGGAAACGCGGACCACGGTCGTCAGCACGACCGGCCAGTTTCCGGACGCCTACGCCCAATAAGAACGATCGCAGGAAACGTCCATGCGTCTTTCAGGCAAGCTTGCTGTCATCACCGCAGCGGCATCGGGGATGGGAAAGGCCGGCGTCGAGCTGTTCCTCCGCGAGGGGGCGAAGGTCTGCGCGATCGACCTGAACGGCGAGGCGCTGGCGAAGCTTTCGTCGGAGATGAAGGCCAAGGGCTACGCGGTCGAGACGATCCAGGCCGACCTCTCCTCGGCCGAACGCCAGCGCGGCACCGTGCATGAGGCGGCCGAGAAGCTCGGCGGCATCGACGTGATGTGGGCCCATGCCGGCATTCCCGGCCCGGGCGGCATCGAGGATCTCGATCTCGGCGCCTACCAGCAGGCGATGGCGCTGAACGTCGATTCCGCCGCGCTGGCGGCAGGCGAAGTAATCAAGCACATGCGCAAGCGCGGCGCGGGCTCGCTGATCTTCACCGCTTCGATCTCGGGCCTGGTCGGCTCGCTGTTCTCGCCGGTCTACTCGGCCGGCAAGTTCGCCGTGGTGGGCCTGACCAAGTCACTCGCCCAGACCTTCGCGCCCGACAAGGTGCGCGTGAACGTGATCTGTCCGGGCCTGACCGACACGCCGATGGCCATGGGCTTCACCAGCCGCGCGGGCGACCCGGCCGAGGCCGCTGCCAACGAGAAGAAGCTGCTCACTGCCGTGCCGCTCGGGCGCCTGTGCCGGCCGGAGGAGATCGCGCATGCGGCGCTGTGGCTCGCTTCGGACGATTCGTCCTTCGTGACGGGCGTGGCCCTGCCGGTCGATGGCGGCTTCACGGCGCGCTGAGGGGCGGGCCGAACAAGGACGATCCGACGTAATCAAAGAACAACGGAAACAAGAGGGAGGGATCATGACACGGGAACTCGACAGGCGCCGACTGATGCAGATCGCCGCAGCCGCCTCCATCCTGCCCGTATCAGTGGCGCAGGCGGCTGATCCGCTGAAGATCGGCGTGCTCGTGCCGATGACCGGCGCGACGGCAGGCGACGGGGCGCGGCTGCTCAAGGCCCATGAGCTCGCCGCCAAGCAGATCAACGAGGCCGGCGGCATCGCGGGCTTGGGCGGTGCGAAGGTCGAGCTCGTCGTCGCGGACACCCAGTCGAAGCCCGAGGTAGGTCGCAGCGAGGCCGAGAGGCTGATCTCGCGGGCGGGAGCGAGCGTGCTGTTCGGCGCCTGGGCCTCGGCCGTGACCATCCCCTCCATGCAGGTTGCCGAGCGCTATCGCACGCCCTTCATCGTCACCAGCGCCGTCACCGACTCGATCACCGAGCAGAAGCTGCAATTCGTCTTCCGCGTCTCGCCGAAGGGCAGCTGGGCCGCCAAGGACGTGGTCGATTTCATCGGTTTCCTGCGCCAGAAGGGCCAGAAGATCGACAAGGTCGCGCTGGCCTATGAGGACGGCCCCTTCGGCCAGACCGTCTCGAAAGGCTACAAGGCCGGCTTGCCCGAGAAGGGCATCGCCATCGTCGCGGAGGAGACCTTCCGCACCGGCTCTCCCGATCTCTCGACCCAAGCCGCAAAGCTCAAGGCGAGCGGCGCCGATCTCGTGCTGATCGTCTGCTATGTCGACGACGAATCCGTGCTGCTGCGGGCGCTGGCCGCTCAGCAGTACAAGCCAATGGTGCTCGGCTATGGCGGTGGTCATGTCCACCCGACGCTGCTCAAGCTCGGCCCGTTGGTCGAAGGCGCCTTCGGCATCGTCGAGTGGATGGAGGACGTCAAGAAGCCCGCGTCCGAGACCTTCGTAAAGACCTTCAAGGCGGCCTATGGCGAGGCGCCGCTCAGCAACTCAGCACAAGCCTACGCCGCGACCTGGGCCGTGGCCCTCGCGGCGGATGCGGCGCGCAGCCGCGAGCCGCTGGCGATCCGTGATGCCCTGCGCAAGCTCAAGCTTCCGAGCGGCCCGGCCTCGCTTCTGCCCAACGACGCGCTCGCCTTCGACGAGAACGGCCAGAACATCGTCGGCAACGTGATGTCGCAGGTGATCGACGGCAACTTCGTCACCGTCTGGCCCGAGGCCGTGGCGAGCAAGCAAATCAAGTTCGCGAAGTGAACCCTGCGGCCCCGTCGCCGGGGCCGCGCCTTTCCGAAGCTGACTGGAACGACATGACCTTTGGCATCTTCCTGCAGGCCGTCGTCAGCGGCCTGGCGAACGCCGCCATCTACGCGCTCATCGCGGTGGGCCTAACGCTCGTCTTCGGCGTGATGCGGATCATCAACTTCGCCCACGGCGAGTTCCTGATGATCGCGATGTATGGCGGCTACTTCGCCTGGTCCCTGTTCGGGATCGACCCGATCCTGTCCATCGTCGTCGTGACGCCACTGCTCGCGCTCCTCGGCATGGCTCTCTATGGCGGCATCGTGCGCTTCGCGCTCAAGGTGCCCGAGATCAACCAGATGGCGGTGACGCTGGGCCTGTCACTGCTGCTCCAGCATCTCGCGCTGGTCCTCTTCACCGGCGACAACATGCTGGTGACGCAGCCGCGCTCGACGGCCGGCGTCGTGCTCGGGCCGGCCGTGATCCAGGTGACGCATCTGATCGCCTGCGGCGCCTCGCTCGTGCTGCTCGGCCTGCTTTATCTCATCCTGCGCCGCACCGATTTCGGGCTCGTCATGCGCGCCGTCGCGCAGTCGCGCGACGGGGCGGCGCTGTCGGGCATCGACATCGCGACGGTCTACAAATGGGCGATGGCGGTCGGTATCGGCACGCTCGGCGTGACCGGGCCGCTGCTCGTCTCGATCCTCTACGCCAACCCCCATGTCGGGGCGCTGTTCACGCTGAAGGCCTTCGTCATCGTCATCGTCGGCGGGCTCGGCTCCTTCGGCGGGGTGCTGGTCGGTGCACTGATCGTCGGCCTCGCCGAGAGCATCGCCGGGGCCTGGTTCTCCGCCTCGATCGCGGCGGCGGTGCCCTTCGCCATCCTGATCCTCGTCCTGCTGCTGCGCCCCGAGGGGCTGATGAACCGGAGCCTGGCGCGATGAGCGGCTTCAGAACCGTCGCCATCGTCGGCGCGCTCGTCATTGCGGCCTTCCTGCTGGCGCTCTCCGACCGCTACTACATGGATGTCTTCATCCTGACCTGCTTCTACGGCGCGCTCGCCGTATCCTGGAACATGATGGCGGGGCTGACGGGGCTGATGTCGCTGGGCCACGCGCTCTTCGTCGGCATTGGCGCCTACAGCGTCGCCTGGGGCGCCTCGGTGCAGGGCTGGCCGCCGCTGGTGACCTGGCCGATGGGCGTCGTCATCGCCGTGGCGGCGGCAGCGGTCATGGGCATGCTCTGCTTCCGCTATGGCCTGCGCGGCTATTTCTTCGCGATCGCGACGCTCGCCTTCAACGAGGTGGCGTTCTTCTCGGTCTCGGCCAGCGTCGCTCTCGGCCGCTCGGACGGGCTCATCCTGCCGACCTCCTCGGAGGACTCGGTCATGATGCTGCAGTTCTTCGACAAATGGCCCTATGGGCTGATCATCGGCACGGTTCTGATCGCGACGCTGGCGATCGGCCAGTACCTGCTGACCTCCCGCACCGGCTATTACTGGCGGGCGCTGCGCGACAACGAGGAGGCGGCGGAAGCGCTCGGCGTCAATGCCCGCGCCTACAAGCTGCGCTGCTTCATGCTCAGCGCCGGCATCTCGGCGCTGTGCGGTGCCTTCTATGCCAACTACGTCGCCTTCGTGGACCCGCGCTCGGCGCTCGGCATCGACCTCTCGATCCAGATGCTGGTCTATTCGGTCATCGGCGGCATGGCGCTGCTCTGGGGGCCGCTGCTCGGGGCCGTGCTGCTCGTGCCGTTCAGCGTGCTCCTGCGCAACATCTCCGCCATCCAGGGCAGCGAGATCATCGCCTATGCCGTGCTGCTCGTCGTGCTGGCGCTGGTGCTGCCGCAGGGCATCGCGGGTTGGCTCGTGGCGCGCTGGCGCCGCGGCAAGGCCGCGCCCGGGCCCGAGGGCTTCGCCACTGTCGCGGCGGCGGAGAAATCGACATGACAGGGCTACTCGAACTGAGGAAGGTCGGCAAGGCCTTCGGCGGCCTCAAGGCGCTGAACGAGGTCAGTTTCAGCGTCGCGCCGGGGGAGATCTTCGCGATCATCGGCCCGAATGGCGCCGGCAAGACCACGCTGTTCAACTGCATCGCCGGCGCGCTGCGACCGACGCAAGGAGAGATCCTGTTCCAGGGTCAGCGCATCGACGGTAGGCCGCCGCACGAGATCTGCGCGCGGGGGCTGGTGCGCACCTTCCAGATCGTCAAGCCGTTCCGCGGCATGACCGTGCTGGAGAACGTCAAGGTCGCGGCCTTCGCCCGCCATGCGCGTCCGCGCGATGCCGAGGCCGCCGCGCGCCGGGTGCTCGTGCATCTCGGTATGGAAGCCTTCGCCGGGACCGATGCCGACGAACTCAACGTCGCGCAGATGCGCCGGCTCGAGATCGCCCGCGCGCTGGCAACCGAGCCGAAGCTGTTGTTGCTCGACGAGATGCTCGCCGGCCTCACCCCTGCGGAGGCTCAGGCGATGTGCGACTTGATCCGCGAGCTGCCGCGGCAGGGCATCGCTGTGATCGTGGTCGAGCACTCGGTCCCGGTCGTCCGCAGCCTCTGCGAGCGAGCGGTTGTGATCACCTTCGGCGAGGTTCTGGCGGAAGGGTCGACGGCAGAGGTGATTGCCGATCCGCGTGTCCAGGAAGCCTATCTCGGTAGGGCCGACGCATGAGCACGCTCGTCCTCGACAACGTCTCCGCCGGCTACGGCAAGGTCGACGTTATCCGTGGCGTCAGCCTTGCGATTCCGGCTGGGCGGCGCGTGGCGCTGGTCGGCTCGAACGGCGCCGGCAAGAGCACCATCGTGCGCACGATCAACGGGCTCCTGCCGCTGCGCGCCGGCAACATCAGCTGGGACGGCGCTGCCATCGGTGCGGTCCGGGCCTCCCACCGCACGCGCGCCGGCATCGGCACCGTACCGGAGGGGCGCCTGCTCTTCCCCGACTGCACGGTGACCGAGAACCTCGTTGCCGCAACCACCTTCGGCGAGGCGAAGGCGCAGCGCGGGCAGAGCCTCGAGAGCGTCTTCGGGCTCTTCCCCCGCCTGCGCGAGCGCGCGGCCCAGCGCGCCGGCACGCTCTCGGGCGGCGAGCAGCAGATGGTCGCGATCGGCCGGGCGCTGATGACGCGGCCGCGCCTGCTCGTCCTGGACGAGCCCTCGATCGGCCTGGCGCCGCGGATCGTGGCGGAGATCTTCGAGGTGCTGAGCACGCTCACCAGCACGGGCCTGAGCCTCCTGCTGGTCGAGCAGAATGTGCAGCTCAGCCTGCGCTCGGTCGACGAGGCCTATGTGCTGCGGCAGGGGACCATCGTGCTGCACGGCGAAGCCGCGCGGCTCCTCGACGACCCCCAGGTGCGCGCCGCCTATCTTGGACAGTGAGCAACTTGAACATTGCTTCCCTCCTCAGTCGCTCAGCCCGGGTCGTCCCGCACCGGACGGCGGTGTTCGAGGGCGACCGCGCCGTCTGGAGCTTCCGGGAGCTCGCCTCGCTCTCGGCCCAGATCGCGGCGGGCCTGGTTCTGCGCCATGGGCTGAAGCCCGGCGACCGCGTGGCGCTGGTGATGCGCAACTGCCCGGCCTATTTGGCGCTGCTCTTCGCCTGCTGGCGTGCCGGGTTGATCTGCGTGCCGGTGAACGCCAAGCTGCATGCGCGCGAGATCGCCCATATCCTCGACGATGCCGGCGCGGTGCTCATCTTCGTCACCGCCGATCTCGCCGCCACGGTGCAGGAAGCCAGCGGCTTCATGCTGGCGCGCGCGCCGGCGGTGCTGCTCGTCGACGATGCGGATTATCGCGCCCTGACGGCATTCGACGAGGCGGGCGAGCATGACGGCGCCGCGCGCGACCCGGCCTGGCAGTTCTATACGAGCGGCACCACGGGGCGCTCGTAGGGCTCCGTGCTCTCCCACCGCAACCTGCTGGCGATGACGCTGGGCTATCTCGCCCAAGTCAACACGGTATCGCCGGGCGACTGCATCCTGCATGCTGCATCCGGCGCCGCTCTCGCACGGCTCCGGCCTCTACGCCTTGCAGCATATTGCCGGCATGGCGGCGCAGGTGGTGCCGGAGAGCGGCCGATTCGACCCGGCCGAGCTCGCCTTCCTGCTGCGCAGCCACCGGGCTTGCGCCTTCTTCGCCGCGCCGACCATCGTGACGTGGCTGATGAATGCCGGCGTCATCGGCGATGCCGAGCGCGCGGGGCTGAAGACGATCGTCTATGGCGGCGGGCCGATGTATGTCGAGGACAGCCGCCGCGCGCTCGACGTTTTCGGCGAGCGCCTCGTCCAGATCTGCGGCCAGGGCGAGAGCCCGATGACCATCACCGCACTACCGCGCCACCTCCATGCCGCCAGCGGCGACGGCGGGCTCGACCGGCGCCTGGGGTCGGTCGGCTATGCGCAGGCCGTCGTTTCGCTGCGCGTCGCGGGTAGCGACGCCCGCGCAGCCGAGGAGGAAGCGACCGGCAAACGCAAGCGGGGCCGCAAGCCGAAGCCTGCCGAGGCGGTGGTCGACGAGGAGGCCAAGGCCAACGTGACCGATCCCGACAGCCGGATCATG
>Ga0255338_1001910_pt1 | contig 35005 bp, 36 predicted proteins | sample MeOH1_35cm_T4_19_FD_203715 | JGI IMG/M metagenome (GOLD analysis project Ga0255338, IMG submission 203715) | Sandy soil microbial communities from University of British Columbia, Vancouver, Canada - MeOH1_35cm_T4_195 | ecosystem: Engineered > Artificial ecosystem > Sand microcosm > Unclassified ...
CGCCTTGGCGCGCTGCAGGTTGACGATGTCCACGTCGTAGTGGCGCACGTGTTCTTCCAGCGCCAGGGCGAACTTCGGGCCTTCCGTTTCCTTCACCGAGACGAAGTTCTCGATGCCCAGCGTGTCCAGCACCTGGCCGCCGAAGCGCTCGGAAGCGATGCCGGTGCGGATGCCCTTGCGCGCGGCGTACACCGCCGCTGCGGCGCCGGCCGGCCCGCCGCCGACGATCAGGACGTCGTACGGTTCCTTGGCGGAGAGCGCCTGCGCCTGCTTCGCGCTGCCGGCCGTGTCGATCTTGCCGAGGATCTCCTCCAGCGTCATGCGGCCCTGGCCGAATTCGGTGCCGTTCAGGAACACGGTGGGCACGGCCATCACCTGGCGCTGGCCCACTTCGTCCTGGAAGATCGCGCCGTCGATCATCGTGGCGCGGATGCGCGGGTTCTGCACCGCCATCAGGTTCAGCGCCTGCACGACGTCCGGGCAGTTGTGGCAGGACAGCGAGACGTAGATCTCGAATTCGCAGTCGCCGGGCAGCGCGCGGATCTGCTGCAGCACGGCCTCTTCCACCTTGGGCGGGTAGCCGCCCACCTGCAGCAGCGCGAGCACCAGCGAGGTGAACTCGTGGCCCAGGGGCAGGCCGGCGAAGCGCACGCCGGTGTTCTGGCCGGGGCGGGTGAGCTGGAACGAAGGGGTGCGGTGCGGGCCGCCCTGCGCTTCGGTGACCGTCACGCGCGGCGAGGCGTCCGCGATGTCCTTTAGCAGCGCCCGCATGTCGGCCGACGCCTGGGTGTCGTCGAGCGAGGCGACGATCTCCACCGGCTGCGTCATGCGCTCGAGGTAGGCGGCGAGTTGGGCTTTGAGGTTGGCGTCGAGCATGGGGACTCCTTGACTTTGAAAAATCGCTGCGCGATTTTTCAAAGTTGCTTTGTTCTGAAGTGTGGGGAGAGGACCGGCGAAGCCGGATCCCCTCCCCAAGGGGCGGCTTTAGATCTTGCCGACGAGGTCGAGAGAGGGCTTCAGCGTCTCGGCGCCTTCGCTCCACTTGGCGGGGCAGACTTCGCCCGGGTGCGAGGCCACGTACTGGGCGGCCTTCAGGCGGCGCAGCGTTTCCTTGGCGTCGCGGCCGATGCCGTTGTCGTGCACCTCGATGGTCTTGATGCGGCCTTCCGGATCGACGATGAAGGTGCCGCGCAGGGCCAGGCCGGTGTCCTCGCCCTCGGTGATCAGCACCTGGAAGAAGCGCGCCAGCTGGTGGCTGGGGTCGCCCACCAGCGGGTACTGCACCTTCTTGATGGTGTCGGAGGTGTCGTGCCAGGCCTTGTGGGTGAAGTGGGTGTCGGTGGACACGCCGTACACCTCGGCGCCCAGCTTCTGGAACTCGGCGTAGTTGTCGGCCAGGTCGCCCAGCTCGGTCGGGCACACGAAGGTGAAGTCGGCCGGGTAGAACACGACGACGGACCACTTGCCCTTGAAGTTCTGCTCGGTCACCGGCACGAACTTGCCGTTGTGGTAGGCGGTGGCGGAGAAGGCGGAGATTTCGGTGTTGATGAGAGACATTTAGTTTTCCTTTATCAAGTAGAGCGCCTCAATGAATCGCGCCTATGAATGATAAGGCCGTGCGGGACCCTTTCCCATTGAAAGGGTCCATGGCGGGTTTAGCTGTCGGCTATCGCCGGAGGTCCCGTCGGACCTGGTGAAGTTCAGTCCGCCGTCCCATCCGGTGCCACCGCGGAACCGGCTTTGCCGGGCCGCTGGCAGCGCCCCCTTGAGGGGAGGCGCCGCAGGCGCTTCGGGGGTGGGTCAATATTCCAGCCGCTCGGGCCGGATTTCCTGCAGGATGGTGGTTGCGATCTCTTCGATCGACTTGGTGGTGGTGGAGAGCCAGCGGATGCCTTCGCGCCGCATCATCGCCTCCGCCTCGGCCACCTCGTCGCGGCAGCTCTCCAGCGCGGCGTAGCGCGAATTGGGGCGCCGCTCGTTGCGGATCTCGCTGAGCCGCTCGGGCTGGATCGTGAGGCCGAAGATCTTCTTGCGGTGCGCGGCCAGTGCGCCCGGCAGCTGCTTGCGCGCGAAGTCCTCGGGGATCAGCGGGTAGTTGGCCGCCTTCAGGCCGTGCTGCATGGCGAGGTACAGCGAGGTCGGCGTCTTGCCGCTGCGGCTCACCCCGATCAGGATCACGTCGGCCTGTTCCAGGTCGCGGTTGGACTGGCCGTCGTCGTGGGCCAGGCTGAAGTTGATCGCGTCGATGCGGTCGTGGTATTCCTTGCTCTTGCTCACGTCGGAGAAGCGGCCCACCCGGTGGCTGGACTTCATCCCGAGCTCGATCTCCAGCGGCCGCACGAAGGTGCCGAACATGTCCAGCACCATCGCCTTGCAGCCTTCCTCGATCACCTGCAGCACGTCCACGTTGACCAGGGTGGTGAAGACGATCGGCGGCCGGCCCTCGAATTCCGCCGTGTGGTTCACCTGCCGCACCACCTGGTGCGCCTTGTCCACCGAGTCGATGAACGGCAGCCGCACGTGGCGGGGCTTGAACTCGAACTGGGCCAGGATGGCGTTGCCGAAGGTCTCCGCCGTGATGCCGGTGCCGTCGGAGACGAAGAAAACGGTGCGCGTGTGCAAGGTTGACATGAAGTCCTCTGGGGGCGTCCCGGAACAGCCCGGCCGACGCCTACAATGGACGGAATTATCCGAATTCCAGCGCTCATGAGCCGCCGCAGCCCATTCGAACAAGCACAAAGCCCGTCGGCGGGGCATGAGCCGTTGCGCGCACGCGCAGGCCAGGTTTCAACTTCCGGAGTCTTCCCACCATGTCAGCCCGTTTCAACGCGACCGCCCTGGTCGTTCCGTTTGAGAACCTGAGAATGTCCGATGTCGAGGTGGTCGGCGGCAAGAACGCCAGCCTCGGCGAAATGATCTCCCAGCTGCCCCATGGCGTGCGCGTGCCCACCGGGTTCGCCACCACGGCGCATGCGTTCCGCGAATTCCTGAAGCACGGCGGCCTGGCGCAGCGCATCCAGCAGCGCCTGGCCACGCTCGACACCGACGACGTGCGCGCGCTGGCCGCCGCCGGCGCCGAGATCCGCGCCTGGGTCGAGGCCCAGCCCTTCCCGCCGGAGCTCGAGCGCGAGATCCGCGCCAGCTTCGAGCAGCTCGTGGCCGGCAGCCCGCAGGCCAGCTTCGCCGTGCGCTCCTCCGCCACCGCCGAAGACCTGCCCGATGCCTCCTTCGCGGGCCAGCAGGAGACCTTCCTCAACGTGGTCGGCATCGAGCAGGTGCTGCACAAGATGCGCGAGGTGTTCGCCTCGCTGTACAACGACCGCGCGATCAGCTACCGCGTGCACAAGGGCTTCGCCCACTCGGACGTGGCGCTCTCCGCCGGCGTCCAGCGCATGGTGCGCTCCGACCTGGGCGCCGCCGGCGTGATGTTCACGATCGACACCGAGTCGGGCTTCCCCGACGTGGTGTTCATCACCTCCAGCTACGGCCTGGGCGAGACGGTGGTGCAGGGCGCCGTCAACCCCGACGAGTTCTACGTCCACAAGCCGATGCTGAACGCCGGCAAGAAGGCCGTGATCCGCCGCAACCTCGGCTCCAAGCTGGTCCAGATGGTGTTCGCGAGCGACGCCGAGAAGGCCCAGGGCGGCCGGCTGGTCAAGACCACCGAGGTGCCGCTGGAGCAGCGCAACCGCTATTCGCTGACCGACGACGACGTGCTGGAGCTGGCCCGCTACGCCCTCGTCATCGAGCAGCACTATGGCCGCCCGATGGACATCGAGTGGGGCAAGGACGGCACCGACGGCCAGCTCTACATCCTGCAGGCGCGGCCCGAGACGGTGAAGAGCCAGGGCGACAAGACCTCCGAGACGCGCTACAAATTGAAGAGCAAGGGCAGCGTGCTGGTCGAGGGCCGCGCGATCGGTCAGAAGGTCGGAACCGGCCCCGTGCGGCTGGTCCACAGCACCACGGAGATGGACCGCGTGCAGCCCGGCGACGTGCTGGTCACCGACATGACCGACCCCAACTGGGAGCCGGTGATGAAGCGCGCCAGCGCCATCGTCACCAACCGGGGCGGCCGCACCTGCCACGCCGCCATCATCGCGCGCGAGCTGGGCATCCCCGCCGTCGTCGGCTGCGGCGACGCCACCGAGGTGCTGCAGGACGGCACGCTGGTCACGGTGAGCTGCGCCGAGGGCGACACCGGCTACATCTACGACGGCCTGCTGGAAACCGAGGTCACCGAGGTCAAGCGCGGCGCGATGCCGCCGATCAAGACCAAGATCACGATGAACGTCGGCAACCCGCAGCTGGCCTTCGACTTCGCCCAGCTGCCCAACGAGGGCGTGGGCCTGGCGCGGCTGGAGTTCATCATCAACAACAACATCGGGGTGCACCCGAAGGCGATCCTCGACTATCCCAACGTCGACGCCGACCTGAAGAAGGCGGTGGAGTCGGTGGCCCGCGGCCACGCCTCGCCGCGCGCCTTCTACGTCGACAAGGTGGCCGAGGGCGTGGCGACCATCGCCGCCGCCTTCTGGCCCAAGCCGGTGATCGTGCGCCTGTCGGACTTCAAGTCCAACGAGTACCGCAAGCTCATTGGCGGCAGCCGCTACGAGCCGGAGGAAGAGAACCCCATGCTGGGCTTCCGCGGCGCGGCCCGCTACATCAGCAAGGAATTCCAGGAAGCCTTCGAGATGGAGTGCGAGGCGCTGGTGCGGGTGCGCCGCGACATGGGCCTCGCCAACGTGCAGGTGATGGTGCCCTTCGTCCGCACCCTGGGCCAGGCCGAGCGGGTGACGAAGCTGCTGGCCGAACATGGCCTGAAGCGCGGGCAGGACGACCTCAAGGTCATCATGATGTGCGAGATCCCGAGCAACGCGATCCTGGCCGACCAGTTCCTGGAGTACTTCGACGGCTTCTCGATCGGCTCCAACGACCTGACCCAGCTCACCCTGGGCCTGGACCGCGACTCGGGCCTGGAGCTGCTGGCCGCCGACTTCGACGAGCGCGATCCGGCCGTCAAGGCCCTGCTCTCGCGCGCCATCCAGGCCTGCGTGAAGCAGGGCAAGTACGTCGGCATCTGCGGCCAGGGCCCCAGCGACCACCCGGACTTCGCCCAGTGGCTGGTGGCCGAAGGCATCACCTCGATCTCGCTCAACCCGGACAGCGTGATCGCCACCTGGGAGAAACTCGCGGGTTGATCGGCGACGGCCCGGGATGCGATGATGCCGGGCCATGGATGACCTGCCGTCCAATACCTTCCGCGACCGGCGCGTGCTGGCCCTGAAGCTCGGGCTGGCCGCGCTGTGGGTCGCGGTGAGCTTCGGCGCCAGCTTCTTCGCCCGCCAGCTCGATTTCATCGTCTTCGACTGGCCCCTGGGCTACTGGGTCGCGGCCCAGGGCGCGCTGCTGGTGTTCATCGCCATCGTGGCGGTGCACGCCTGGGCGATGAAGCGGCTGGTGCCGGAGGACGCGCAGTCCACGCAAGAAGAGGATGCCTGAGGCCGTGACGCGCTACGAGCGCCGCATCCGCCGCATCCTGCTGGCCTTCACCGCCGGCTTCGTGCTGTTCCTGCTGCTGCTGGCGTTCGCCGAGCAGCAGGGGCTCGCGCGCTTCTGGCTCGGGCCGATCTTCATCTTCTCCACCATCATGATGTACGCGGTGATCGGCATCCGCGGCCGCACCACCGACCCGGAGGAGTACTACGTCGCGGGCCGCCGCATCCCGCCCATGTACAACGGCATGGCCGCGGCGGCCGACTGGATGAGCGCCGCTTCCTTCATCAGCCTGGCGGGCGGCCTGTACCTGCAAGGCTACGGCGGCAGCGAAGGGCAGGCGGGCGGGCTCGCCTACGTGCTGGGATGGACCGGCGGCTTCTGCCTGCTGGCGCTGCTGATCGCGCCGCACCTGCGGCGGCTGAACCTGTACACGGTGCCGGACTACTTCAGCGTGCGCTACGGCGGGCGCGGGCCGCGCATCATCGCGGCGCTGGCGGCGGTGCTGTGCTCCTTCCTCTACGTCGTGGCGCAGATCTACGGCGTGGGGCTGATCGCCTCGCGGCTGACCGGCGTGCAGTTCGAGATCGGCATCCTGCTCGGGATCGGCGGGGTGCTGCTGTGCTCCTTCCTCGGCGGCATGAAGGCCATCACCTGGACCCAGGTGGCGCAGTACGTGGTGATGCTGCTCGCCTTCCTGATCCCGGTGTCCTGGCTGGCGTACAAGCAGCTGGGGGAGCCGGCCGCGCCCTTCGTCTACGGCAAGCAGCTGCAGAAGATCCGCGCCCTGGAGGAGCGCATCGAGCACGACCCGGCCGAACGCCAGGTGGGCGCGATCTTCCTCGCCCGCGGGCGCGAATACGAGGCCCTGCTGCACGACCTGCCCGGCTCGCTGGCGCGCGTGCGCTCCGATGTGCAGGCGAAGCTGCGCCAGCTCAAGCAGCGCAACGCCGACCCGGCGGAGGTGCAGCAGGCCTCGCGGGCGCTGAGCGCGCTGCCGCGCGACCCCGCCAGCGCGCGCGAGCAGTGGACCCGCGCCATGAACGAGAGCTACGAGCGCGCGCGGCCGCTGGGCGGCGTGCCGCGCCACAGCCAGCCCTTCGCGGGCGACCCGAACGGCACGCCGCAGCAGCGCGACGACTTCGACCTCTCGCGGCGCAACTTCCTGGCCCTCATGTTCTGCCTGATGCTGGGCACGGCGGGCCTGCCGCACCTGCTCACGCGCTACTACACCACGCCCAGCGTGGCGGGCGCGCGTTCCTCGGTCGCCTGGTCGCTGTTCTTCATCGCGGTGGTCTACATCAGCGCGCCGGCGCTGGCGGCGCTGGTGAAGTTCGAGGTGATGAACAACCTGGTGGGCAGCAGCTTCGACAGCCTGCCGGGATGGATCGCGCAGTGGGCGCGGGTGGACCCCTCGCTGATCTCGGTGGCCGACGTGAACGGCGACCGCATCCTGCAGTGGGGCGAGATCCGCTTCGGCGCCGACATCATCATGCTGGCCACGCCGGAACTCGGCGGCCTGCCTTACGTGATCTCGGGCCTGGTGGCCGCCGGCGGCCTGGCCGCCGCGCTGTCGACGGCCGACGGCCTGCTGCTCACGATCAGCAATGCGATCGTGCGCGACATCGTCTGCCACGACCTGCGGCCCGACATGCCGGGGGAGCAGCGCGTGATCCTGTCGAAGTTCGCGCTGATGGCCGTGGCGCTGGTCGCCGCCGTGGTCGCTTCGGCCAAGCCCGCCGAGATCCTGCTGCTGGTCTCGGCCTCGTTCTCGCTCGCGGCGTCGGCCTTCGTGCCGGCGATGGTGCTGGGCATCCTGTGGCGCGGCGCCAATCGCGCCGGCGCCGTGGCGGGCATGCTGGCGGGCCTGGGCATCTCGCTGTACTACATGGGTGTCAATGCGCCGGGCGTGCGCGCGGCGCTGGGGCTGGCGGCGGGGCAGCAGCTGTGGTTCGGCATCCAGCCGCTTTCGGCCGCCGTGTTCGGCGTGCCGGCGGGGCTCGCGGCCACCTGGATCGTCAGCCTGCTCGCGCGCAAAGGCGACAGCGCCTAAGGGAATCTCCCAGGTCGGTGCACAGCCGTGAGTCAGTTTCACGTCAGAGCTTCTTCGAACACTGGCGCACCTATCCAAACAAACAAGGAGACATCCGATGGCAGCAGCCTCTTCCGCCGGTGCCGCGCTGGGAAGCGCGGCGTCCGCACCGATGACACGAGAGGAAAGGAAGGTCATCTTCGCCTCGTCGCTCGGCACGGTGTTCGAGTGGTACGACTTCTATCTCTATGGTTCGCTCGCCGCCATCATCGGCGCGCAGTTCTTCTCCGGGCTCGATCCGACCTCGGCGTACATCTTCGCGCTGCTGGCCTTCGCCGCCGGCTTCCTGGTGCGCCCCTTCGGCGCCATCGTGTTCGGCCGCCTGGGCGACATGATCGGGCGCAAGTACACCTTCCTGGTCACCATCCTGATCATGGGCGCGTCGACCTTCATCGTCGGCCTGCTCCCCAGCTACAAGTCGATCGGCATCGCAGCTCCCGTGATCCTGATCGCCCTGCGCATGCTGCAGGGCCTGGCGCTGGGCGGCGAGTACGGCGGTGCCGCGACCTACGTCGCCGAGCATGCCCCGCACGGCAAGCGCGGCGCCTACACCTCGTGGATCCAGACCACCGCCACGCTGGGCCTGTTCATGTCCCTGCTGGTGATCCTGGGCGTGCGCGAAGCCATGGACACCAAGACCTGGACCGACTGGGGCTGGCGCATCCCCTTCCTGGTTTCCATCCTGCTGCTGGCCGTCTCGGTGTGGATCCGCCTGAGCCTCAATGAGTCGCCCGCCTTCCAGAAGATGAAGTCGGAAGGCAAGACCTCGAAGGCTCCGCTGACGGAATCCTTCGGCCAGTGGCGCAACCTGAAGGTCGTGATCCTGGCGCTGCTGGGCCTCACCGCCGGCCAGGCCGTGGTCTGGTACACGGGCCAGTTCTACGCACTGTTCTTCATGACCACGATCGCCAAGGTGGACGCCACCACGGCCAACCTGCTGATCGCCGCGTCGCTGCTGATCGGCACGCCCTTCTTCATCGTGTTCGGCGCGCTGTCGGACAAGATCGGCCGCAAGCCCATCATCATGGCCGGCTGCCTGATCGCTGCGACGACCTACTTCGCGGTGTTCCCGATGCTGCTGAAGGCCGCCAACCCCGCGCTCGTCGCCGCGCAGCAGGCCACCAAGGTCACGATCACGGCCGACCCGAAGCAGTGCTCGTTCCAGGGCAGCCCGATCGCCCGCGAGATCGACTTCGTCTCCTCGTGCGACGTCGCCAAGCGCGCGCTGACGCAGGCCTACATCCCGTACGAGAACGTTGCCGCGCCGGCCGGCACGCCGGCCACCATCAGCATCGGCGGCAAGGTCATGACCGCGCCGAGCCTCTCGCTCAACGCCGAGCGCCACGGCTTCGCCCCCGAGTCCGCCAAGGCCCTGGGCGACTTCAAGAAGCAGGTCGTCGAGACCGCCAAGGCCGCGGGCCTGACGGCGCCGGCCGACAAGGCGAAGATGAACACGGGCATGGTGCTGGCCATCCTGGTGTTCCTGGTGATCCTGGTGACGATGGTGTACGGCCCGATCGCGGCCATGCTGGTCGAACTGTTCCCGACCCGCATCCGCTACACCTCCATGAGCCTGCCGTACCACATCGGCAACGGCTGGTTCGGCGGCCTGCTGCCGACCACCGCCTTCGCCATGGTCGCGGCCACCGGCGACATCTTCTACGGCCTCTGGTACCCCGTCGTGATCGCTGCCATGACCTTCATCGTCGGCATGCTGTTCATCCGGGAAACCAAGGACGTGGACATCTACGCCCGCGATTAAGCCCAGGCGCAGCGTCGCACCGGAAGGCCCGCCGCGCGCGGGCCTTCCCCGTTGCGGCCGCGGCGGCTTCGAGGAGTTCGCATGACGATGGCCAAGACCGACACGGGCGTGCAGGTCCTGAAGGACCGGCGCAGCGGCCTGTCGCCGCGCCAGCGTGCGGCGCTGATCCTCATCGACGGCCAGCGCAGCGTGCAAGACGTGCTGGCCGCCACCTGCGCTGCAGGCGTCACCCAGGCCGACATCGACCGGCTGCTGGCGCTGGGGCTCGTGGCCGAACAGCTCGTGCCGCGCCGTCCCGCGCCCGCGCCGGGCCCCGAGTTCACCGATTCCACCAGTGCCGGCTGGGACCGCTACGTGCGGGCCTACGGCATCGCCACCGAGCTGGCCGCGCAACTGGCGCGCAAGGACATCGAGCTGGCGCTGGCCGTCGAGGCGGCCGGCACCCTCGCCGAACTCGACGCGCTGGCCCCGCGGCTGCGCGAGGCCGTCGGGCCCGTGAAGTTCGCACGGCTGGAAGCGGCGCTGCGGATGCGCTGAGGCTGCGCCCCGCGCCGCGGCAGCAGCGGCCGGGCAGGCCCGGACCACCCGGGCTATAATGGCGGGCTTTCCCCTTGCCGCACTCCAAAGAGACGCTGGAGGCGGCTGAATCCATCCGCAAGGAGATTACATGCGTCATTACGAAATCGTGCTGCTGATCCACCCGGACCAGAGCGAACAGGTTCCGGCCATGCTGGAGCGCTACAAGGGCATGATCACCGCCGGCAACGGCCGCGTGCATCGTGTGGAAGACTGGGGCCGCCGCCAGCTGGCCTACCAGATCAACAAGCTCGCCAAGGCGCACTTCCTGTGCATCAACATCGAGGCCGACCAGGCCGTGATGGGCGAGCTCGAGCACGCCTTCCGCTTCAACGACGCCGTGCTGCGCCACCTGACCGTGGTCAAGAAGAAGGCCGACACGGGCCCGTCCTCCATGATGAAGACCGTGGAGCGCGAGGAAGCCCGCAAGGCGCAACAGGCGGAGTTCCAGTCGTAATCACGGCGGCGACTCGCCGGGTGTGAACCAGACGATCCTGAGCGCCCGTATCGCGGAGGCCAAGGCTCTGCGCTACACCCCCGCCGGAGTGCCCGCCCTCGACCTGCGGCTCGAACACGAGTCCGAAGCCCTGGAAGCGGGCACGCGCAGGCAGGTGAAGGTGGAGATCCGGGCGGTGGCCTTCGGGGCGGATGCCGAGACGCTTGCGCGGCAGGCGATCGGCAGCGGATTCCGGTTCACGGGCTTTCTCGCGGCGTTGCGCGGCGGCAGGCACCCGGTGTTGCACATCCAGTCATTCGAGCAAGATCCAGTTTCCTAGGAGCCAAACCATGGCCACGTTCAAGAAGTTCAACAAGGACAAGCGTCCGAAGCGCAACACCCAGTCGCTGCTGTTCAAGCGCAAGCGCTTCTGCCGCTTCACCGTCGCCGGCGTCGAGGAGATCGACTACAAGGACATCGACACCCTGCGCGACTTCATCTCCGAGAACGGCAAGATCATCCCGGCGCGCCTGACGGGCACCCGCGCGATCTACCAGCGCCAACTGAACACCGCCATCAAGCGCGCGCGCTTCCTGGCGCTGGTGCCGTACTCCGACCAGCACCGCATCTGAGGAAGTAGCCATGCAAGTCATCCTGCTCGAGAAAGTCGTCAACCTGGGCAACCTGGGCGAGATCGTGAAGGTGCGTGACGGCTACGCCCGCAACTTCCTGATCCCGCAGGGCCGCGCCCGCCGCGCCACCGAGGCGAACAAGGCCGAATTCGAAGCCAAGCGCGTCGAACTGGAGAAGCAGGCCGCCGGCAAGCTCACCGAGGCGCAGGCCACGGGCGAGAAGCTGGCCGGCCAGACCGTCAAGCTGACCCAGAAGGCCGGCGTCGACGGCCGCCTGTTCGGCTCGGTCACCAACTCCGACATCGCCGAGGAACTCACCAAGATGGGCTTCCCGCTGCAGAAGGCCCAGGTGCGCATGCCCGCCGGCCCGATCAAGACGGTCGGCGACAGCCACGTCAACGTGGCGCTGCACACCGACGTGGTCGTCGAGATCAACGTCACGGTCTACGGCGAGACGGCGTAAGCCTTCCTTGCCTGTCCCACGAAAGCCGCCTTCGGGCGGCTTTTGCATTTGGGGTCCGGGACTTCCGGACGCAGAGGACGCAAAGGGTACGCAGAGGACGCAAAAGAACAGCCATTGGAGGAATGTCTTCTTTGCGTCCTCTGCGTATCTTTCGCGTCCTCTGCGTCCGGCAGTCCGGCTGTTGCGCGATGCACAGCTTTACGCCGCGTTATCCACAGCAAGCCCCCAGAGTTGTCACTGGACATCCTTACAGGGTCGGCAGGACAATCGCACGAGGAGTGAGTGATCGATGTCCGCTGTCCTGAGTCCCGTCGACGACGACTTGCCGCGCGAGCGTGACCGCCAGGTCGCGCAGCTGCGCATCCCGCCGCATTCCATCGAGGCGGAGTCGAGCGTGCTCGGCGGCCTGCTGCTGGACAACGGCGCCTGGGACCGCGTGGGCGACCTGCTCGGCGAGAGCGACTTCTACCGCCACGAGCACAAGCTGATCTTCACCGCCACCAGCGGGCTGATCAACGGCAACAAGCCGGCCGACGTCATCACCGTCTACGAGCAGCTCCAGAGCCTGGGCAAGGCCGAGGAGATCGGCGGGCTGCCCTACCTGAACTCGCTGGCGCAGTACGTGCCGAGCGCCGCCAACATCCGCCGCTACGCGGAGATCGTGCGCGAGCGCTCGATCCTGCGCAAGCTGGTGAGCGCGAGCGACGAGATCGCCACCGCCGCCTTCAACCCGCAGGGCAAGCCGGTGGAGAAGATCCTCGACGAGGCCGAGCAGAAGATCTTCCACATCGGCGAGGAAGGCTCGCGCTCCAAGCAGGGCTTCCAGAGCATGGAAGGCCTGGTGGTGCAGCTGCTGGACCGCGTGCAGGAGATGGCGGACAACCCGAACGACATCACGGGCGTGCCCACCGGCTTCTACGACTTTGACCGCATGACCTCCGGCATGCAGGCCGGCGACCTGATCATCCTGGCGGCGCGGCCCTCCATGGGCAAGACCTCGCTGGCGATCAACATCGCGGAGCACGTGGCGCTCAACGAAGGCCTGCCGGTGGCCGTGTTCTCGATGGAAATGGGCGCGGCGCAGCTCGCCGTGCGGATCGTCGGCTCCATCGGCCGCATCGACCAGGGCCACCTGCGCACCGGCAAGCTGACCGACGACGAATGGCCGCGGCTGACCGAGGCGATCGAGAAGCTGCGCAACATCCAGCTCCACATCGACGAGACGCCCGGCCTCACGGTCAGCGAGCTGCGCGCCAACGCGCGGCGCCTCGCGCGCCAATGCGGCGGCAAGCTGGGCCTGATCGTGGTGGACTACCTGCAGCTCATGAGCGTGTCGGGCAGCATGAGCGACGAGAACCGGGCCACGGCCGTGGGCGAGATCTCGCGCGGGCTGAAGATGCTGGCCAAGGAGCTCGGCTGCCCGGTGATCGCGCTGTCGCAGCTCTCGCGCGCGGTGGAGCAGCGCACCGACAAGCGCCCCATGATGTCGGACCTGCGCGAGTCCGGCGCCATCGAGCAGGACGCCGACGTGATCATGTTCATCTACCGCGACGACTACTACAACAAGGAGTCGAAGGAGCCCGGCGTCTCGGAAGTGATCATCTCCAAGCAGCGCAACGGCCCCACCGGCACCTTGAAGCTGGCCTTCCTGAAGCAGCTCACCAAGTTCGAGAACCTTGCGAGCGGCGGCGAGGATTTCTGAAGCCGCGGTTCACGCCGCTTTCCTACGTGCCGCGCCGGCGGCCGGCGCGATGCTCGCCGGAGGAATTCCTCCGGAGACACGCATGCAACAGCCCACCGACCTGACCCCGACGCTGGCCGAGGCCAGCCCGCCCCAGCCGCTGGAACAGGCGCCGCCCGAAGTGCGGGAAGAGGGCTCCGCGCTGCAGAAGATCAAGGCCGCCGACGCGGCCCGCGACGGCTTGCCCGGCGAGCACTGGCTGGTGCTGGCGCTGGGCATCGCGGTCTGGCAGTTCACGCGCCGGCACCGCTACTGGGCGGTGCGCACCGCCGGCGGCCTGGCCGCCAGCGCGCTGGTCGCGCGGGCGGCGAGCGGCCGCGAAGGCTTGTCGAAGGTGCTGCGCTACACGCCTCTCGGCCGCGGCATCCGCAGCGGTCCGCCCTGCGAGCCGCAGGCGGACGGCCGGCAGCGGCGCGAACCGTATCCCTTCCCGACGGCGCGGAGCATGGTTTCCCGCTGACGGTGCCCCCGCGCAGGCGGGGGCAGGGCGCCGAGGACTACAGGACTTCGCTGGCGAAGTCCGCCAGCCGCGAACGCTCGCCGCGGGCCAGCGTGATGTGGCCGCTGTGCGGCCAGCCCTTGAACTTGTCCACCGCGAAGGTCAGGCCCGACGAGCCTTCGGTGAGGTAGGGCGTGTCGATCTGCGCCAGGTTGCCCATGCAGATGATCTTGGTGCCCGGCCCGGCGCGGGTGATCAGCGTCTTCATCTGCTTGGGCGTGAGGTTCTGCGCCTCGTCGAGGATCACGTACTTGTTGAGGAAGGTGCGCCCGCGCATGAAGTTCATGCTCTTGATCTTGATCTTCGAGCGGATCAGCTCGTTGGTGGCTGCGCGGCCCCACTCGCCGGCGGCGCCGTCGGTCTTGCCCAGGACTTCGAGGTTGTCGTCCAGCGCGCCCATCCAGGGCCCCATCTTCTCCTCCTCGGTGCCGGGGAGGAAGCCGATGTCCTCGCCCACGCTCACGGTGGCGCGGGTCATGATGATCTCGGTGTAGCGGCGCTCGTCCAGCACCTGCGTCAGGCCGGCGGCCAGCGCCATCAGCGTCTTGCCGGTGCCCGCCGTGCCGGTGAGGGTGACGAAGTCCACCTCCGGGTCCATCAGCAGGTTCATGGCGAAGTTCTGCTCGCGGTTGCGCGTGGTCACGCCCCACACCGCGTTCTTCAGGTGGCCGTAGTCCTTCAGCGTCTTGAGCACCGCCGTCTTGCCGCGGATCTCGATCACGCGCGCGTAGAGGCTCGGCTCGCCGGGCGCCTCGAAGTACACGAACTGGTTGATGAACAGCGCGGGCACGATCGGGCCGCTGATGCGGTAGAAGGTGTGCACGCCCTGCTGCCAGCTCTCCACCGTCTTGCCGTGCTTGGCCCAGAAGTCGGTGGGCAGGGCGAGCGAGCCCGCGTACAGCAGGTCCAGGTCGTCCAGGGTCTTGTCGTTCTTGTAGTCCTCGGTGACGAGGCCCAGCGCGCGCGCCTTGACGCGCATGTTGATGTCCTTGGACACCAGCACCACCTGCATCGGCGCGTGCTTTTCCTGCAGCGCCTGCACCACGCTCAGGATCTGGTTGTCGGCCTTGCCCGCCGGCAGCCCCATCGGCAGGCCCGAGGGCGACAGCGGCATGGTCTGGAAGAACAGGCAGCCGCCCGCCTCCTTGTGGCCGGTGGTCTCCAGCGGCAGCCCGTGCGCGATGTCGGCGCCGGCCGTGCCTGCGAGGGCGTCGAGCGAGCGGCTGGCCTGGCGCGCGTTGCGGGCCACCTCGGTGGTGCCCTTCTTGTGGCCGTCGAGCTCTTCCAGCACCACCATGGGCAGGAAGATGTCGTGCTCGTCGAAGCGGAACAGGCTCATCGGGTCGTGCATCAGGACGTTGGTGTCCAGCACGAACATCTTCTTGGGGCCGGCGGGCTTCTTCTTCTTGGGCTGCGCGGCCGGCACCGTCACCTCCTTGCGCCGGGTGCGGGCGGCGGGCAGGGGCGCGTCGACCGCCGCTTCGGCCTCGACTTCGCCGAATTCGACCGGCAGCTCGCCGCCGAAGCCGCGCGGGTCGAAGTCGTCGTGCGCCTGGGGCCGCTCGGCCAGCGCGGCCTCATCGGCCGTCGGCGCCTCCCATTTTCGAGCCGCCTTGCGCGAGGAACGGGCCGGGGCGTCGAGGGCTTCCGGCGGGAGCAGGGTGGCGCGCTTGGTCGGTGCGGGAGGCAGGGGCATAAGAGGTACGGCTTCCTGATGAGAGAGGCGGCAGACAAAAAAGCCGCCAGGCGAGCCGGGCGGCTTGTTCGGTCCTGTCGATGATGACGCGGCGCGTCCGGGTCAACGGCATGAAATCATTATGCACATCAGCCGTGGCGCAACAATGTCAGCGGGTTTCCTGTTGCACGGATGCGTCAAGCCCGACAGTGCTGCAGGCGCGCGCCGGCAAGGCGGTTCAGGCGGCCTTCTTCAGCAGCTTGACGGCCTTGAGCACCTCGTCCACGTGGCCGGGCACCTTCAGGCCGCGCCATTCCTGCTTCAGGATGCCGTCGGCGCCCACCAGGAAGGTGCTGCGCTCGATGCCCTTGACCTTCTTGCCGTACATGATCTTGTTCTTCACCACGCCGAACATGTGGCACATCTTTTCCTCGGTGTCGGCGATCAGCTCGAAAGGCAGTTCCAGCTTGGCCTTGAACTCGTCGTGCGACTTCATGTTGTCGCGCGAGACGCCGAACACCACCGCACCCGCCTTCACGAAATCCTTGTACTTGTCGCGGAACTGCATGGCCTCGGTGGTGCAGCCCGGGGTGTTGTCCTTCGGGTAAAAGTACAGCACCACGATCTGGCCCACGTGCGACGTGTTCGTGACCTTGATGCCGCCGGTGGCGTTCGCCTCGAATTCTGGAAGGGGTTTATTGACAACGATTGCCATAGGATGTGTGGTTCTGGTGTGACAGTCTTGCGCGCCGCCGGCGGGCTTCGCGCAGGCCCACCGCAACCTCAGATTTTACCGCCAAACCGGTTTACCGCGCTGGCGCGGGGCTGTTGCCCGAGGGCGGCTCAGGGCGTTTCCAGCAGCAGGGCGACCGCCACCTCGCGGCCCTCCTGCGCCAGGATGTTGTAGGTGCGGCAGGCGGCCGCGGTGTCCATGGTCTCGATGCCGATGCGGGCCTTCGCCAGCGGGGCCAGCCAGGCCGGCTTGGGGAAGCGGATGCGCGCGCCGCTGCCGAAGATCACCACTTCGACCTTCAGGTCCGCCAGCTGCTGGAAGTGCTCGGGACCGAGCTCTTCGAAGCGATCCGCCCAGGGCAGGCGTTCGCCGCGCGAGCCGATCACGACGTTGTGCGTGATCTTTTCCGTGCCCACCCCGACCCAGCCGGGGCCGTAGCCGCTGATGGTCTGCGCGTCGGATCGATCGGGCTGGAGCTTCAAGGTGCGGGTGCTGGCGGGCCGGCCTCGCTCGGGAGGGGCTCTTGCGGTTTATGGTTCAATTATACGTTTCACCTCGTGCCATCGCCCCGGGAGGGCTTTTGAAGACCGTCCAGAAATCCGCCAAGCTCGCCAACGTGCTGTACGACATCCGCGGCCCGATCATGGATGCCGCCCGCCAGCTGGAGGAAGAGGGCCACAAGATCATCAAGCTGAACATCGGCAACCTGGCCCCGTTCGGCTTCGACGCGCCCGAGGAGATCCAGCAGGACATGATCCGCAACCTGCCGAATTCGGCCGGCTACTCGGACAGCAAGGGCATCTTCGCGGCCCGCAAGGCGGTGATGCACTACACCCAGCAGCAGGGCATCCAGGGCGTCACGCTGGACGACATCTGGCTGGGCAACGGCGCCAGCGAGCTGATCGCGATCGCGACCAACGCGCTGCTGGACGAGGGCGACGAGCTGCTGATCCCCTCGCCGGACTACCCGCTGTGGACCGCCTGCACGGCGCTCGCGGGCGGCACGCCGGTGCACTACCTGTGCGACGAGGCCAACGGCTGGATGCCCGACCCCGCGGACATCCGGCGCAAGATCACGCCGGCCACCAAGGGCATCGTCGTCATCAACCCGAACAACCCCACCGGGGCGCTGTACTCCGACGAGCTGCTGCGCGAGATCGTCGCCATCGCGCGCCAGCACGGCCTGGTGATCTTCGCCGACGAGGTCTACGACAAGGTCCTGTACGAGGGCGTGAAGCACACCGCCATCGCCAGCCTGTCGGAGGACGTGCTCACGCTGACGTTCAACTCGCTGTCCAAGAGCTACCGCTCCTGCGGCTACCGCGCCGGCTGGCTGGTGGTCTCGGGCGACCGGCAGGCCGCGGCCGACTACATCGAGGGCCTCACCATGCTCTCGAACATGCGCCTGTGCGCCAACGTGCCGGGGCAGTGGGCGATCCAGACGGCGCTGGGCGGCTACCAGAGCATCAACGAGCTGGTCGGCGCGGGCGGGCGCCTGCGCCGCCAGCGCGACCTCGCCTACGAGCTGATCACGGCGATCCCCGGCGTCAGCTGCGTGAAGCCGCAGGCGGCGCTGTACATGTTCCCGCGGCTCGACCCGAAGCTGTACCCGATCCAGGACGACCGCCAGTTCTTCCTCGAGCTGCTGCAGGCCACGCGCGTGATGCTGGTGCAGGGCACGGGCTTCAACTGGCACGCCCCCGACCACTTCCGCATCGTGTTCCTGCCGCACGAGGACGACCTGCGCGAGGCGGTGGGCCGCATCGCCCGCTTCCTCGAGCAGTACCGGCGCCGGCACAGCGCCTGAGCGCCGTCCTTTCCATGCGCTCCAGCCTCGCCCTGCGCACGCTCGCCGTTCTCGCTGCGCTGGCGGCGGCGCCGTCGTGGGCGGGCGTGCAGTTCACGCACCGCGACTGGCAGCTGGCCTGCGACAACACGCGCACCTGCCGCGCCGCCGGTTACCAGGCCGACGAGGCGGCGCCGGCCGTCTCGGTGCTGCTGACGCGCGCGGCCGGGCCCGCGCGGGCCGTGACGGCGCAGGTCGCGATCGGCACCTATGACGACAGCAAGGCGGCCGCCCCGTCGCAGGTGGAGCTCAGCGTCGCCGGCCGCTCCTTCGGCGCCATCGTGCTGAAGCCCGGCGAAGCCACCGGCAGCCTGGAGGCCGCGCAGGTCGCGGCGCTGCTGCAGGGGCTGCTGCGCAACGAGGAGATCGCGTTCGGCGCGGGCCAGCAGCGCTGGCGCCTGTCGGACGACGGGGCCGCGGCGGTGCTGCTGCGCATGGACGACATCCAGGGCCGCGTCGGCACCACGGGCGCGCTGGTGCGCAAGGGCAGCGGCGGCGAGGAGCACGTGCTGCGCTCCCTGCCCAAGCCGGTGGTGCAGGCGGCGGCGGTCGGCGTTGCGGCCGGCCAGGCCCTGGCCGTCGCGGTGCTGCGCAGCCTGCGCAAGGCGCCGGGGGACTGCCAGGACCTGAAGGAGCCGGGCGAAGCGCCGAAAGCCTGGCGCCTGCAGGGCCGCAAGGTGCTGGTGTCGGCGCGCTGCTGGGTCGCGGCCTACAACGTCGGCTACGGCTTCTGGGTGGCGAACGACAAGCCGCCCTACCAGCCGGTGGCCGTCACCACCGACGGCACCGCGTTCGAACCGGAGCGCAGCCGCATCATCGCGATGCAGAAGGGCCGCGGGCTGGCCGACTGCTACGCGATCGACGAATGGGTGTGGGACGGGCAGCGCTTCGTCCACACGGGGGAATCCACCACCGGCATGTGCCGGCTGGTGGCCGCCGGCGGGCCCTGGACGCTCACGACGCTCGTGAGCGAGGTGCTGGCGCCGCCGGAACAGAGGACCACAGAGGAAAAGAGAAAGTGAAAGCGATCCAAGTCGGCCTGCTGGGCATAGGCACCGTGGGCAGCGGCGTGTTCAACGTCTTGCGCCGCAACCAGGAGGAGATCCAGCGCCGCGCCGGCCGGCGCATCGAGATCACCATGGTGGCGGACCTCGACACCGCCCGCGCGGAAGCCGTGGTCAACGGCGCCGCCCGGGTGGTGAAGGACGCGCGCGAGATCCTCGCCAACCCCGACATCGACATCGTCGTGGAGCTGATCGGCGGATACGGCATCGCGCGCCAGCTGATGATGGAGGCGATCGCGGCCGGCAAGCACGTGGTCACGGCCAACAAGGCGCTGCTGGCCGTGCACGGCACCGAGATCTTCGCCGCCGCCCACGCCAAGGGCGTGATGGTCGCCTTCGAGGCGGCGGTGGCCGGCGGCATCCCGATCATCAAGGCGCTGCGCGAGGGCCTGACGGCCAACACGATCCAGTGGATCGCCGGCATCATCAACGGCACCACCAACTTCATCCTCTCGGAGATGCGGGACAAGGGCCTGGACTTCGAGGTGGTGCTGAAGGAGGCGCAGCGCCTGGGTTACGCCGAAGCCGATCCCACCTTCGACATCGAGGGCGTCGACGCCGCGCACAAGGCCACGATCATGAGCGCCATCGCCTTCGGCGTGCCGGTGCAGTTCGACAAGGCCTATGTCGAGGGCATCACCAGGCTGTCCTCGCACGACATCGAGTACGCCGAGCACCTGGGCTACCGCATCAAGCTGCTGGGGATCACCAAGCGCACCCACAAGGGCATCGAGCTGCGCGTGCACCCGACCCTGGTGCCCGCCAAGCGCCTGATCGCCAACGTGGAAGGCGCGATGAACGCGGTGGTGGTGCAGGGCGATGCCGTGGGCACCACGCTGTACTACGGCAAGGGCGCCGGCAGCGAGCCGACGGCCAGCGCCGTGATCGCCGACCTGGTGGACGTGACGCGGCTGCACACGGTGGACCCGGCGCACCACGTGCCGCACCTGGCCTTCCAGCCGGACCAGATGAGCGACGCGCCCATCCTGCCCATGAGCGAGGTTGTCACGAGCTACTACCTGCGCCTGCGGGTGGCGGACCAGGCCGGCGTGCTGGCCAAGGTGGCGAGCCTGCTGGCCAACGCCGGCATCAGCATCGACGCGATGCTGCAGCGCGAAGCCGCCGCCGTCGGCGGCGCCGGCTCCACCCACACCGACCTGATCCTGCTGACGCACAGCGTGCGCGAAGGCACGATGAACGAGGTGCTTGCGCAGATGCAGGGCCTGGCCACGGTGCTGGCGCCGATCGTGCGGATCCGCAAGGAAGAACTGGCGTGATCTGGCTACAATTCTGTCCAATCTAGACAGAAAAATCCTCATGAGCGACGTCTGGCAAGTCCAGGAGGCGAAGAATCGCTTCAGCGAAGTGATCGAGCGGGCCCTGCGCGATGGCCCGCAGGTGGTCACGCGCCACGGGCGTCCCGTGGTGCAGGTGGTCGCGCTGGATCCCGCCACCGGCGAGCCGGTTCGCACCGATGACGGCTTCCTGCAGCACCTCCTGGACATGCCCAAGGTCGAGGAACTGGAGATCCCGCCGAGGCGTGGTCGGCGCGCGCCCCCCGTGCTCGGGTCATGAGCAACACGTGGTTGCTGGATACCTGCGTCTTCTCGGAGTTTTCGCGCAGGCAGCCCGACGAAGCCGTGCTGCGGTGGCTGCGGCAGCATGCCTCGCGCTGCGCCATGGCCGCCGTCACGGTGGGTGAACTCAGTCACGGGATCGAGCGTCTCGCCCCCGGCCCCCAGCGCAATGAACTCCAGGTCTGGTTCGATGCGCTCTGCCGGCAGTATTCGGACCGCATCCTCGGCACGGACGAAGCCGTCTGGCGCGCGTTCGGGCGACTCAAGGCCTCGCTCGAAGCCGTCGGACGACCCAAGGAGGACTTCGACGTGCTCGTCGCCGCGACCGCCGCCGTCCATCAACTCACGCTCGTCACGCGGAACCCGAAACACTTCGAAGACTCGGGTGTGCGCACCTTGAATCCATGGACACCCCATTGACCATGCTGTACCTCTCCACCCGCGGCCACCCGGACCGCAAGCACTTCTGCGAGATCCTGCTCGAAGGCCTGGCGCCCGACGGCGGGCTGTACCTGCCGGAACGCTATCCGCAGGTCGATGCCGCCACGCTGGCGAAGTGGCGCGGCCTGCCGTACGCCGACCTCGCGTTCGAGATCCTGTCGCTCTACATCGACGACATCCCCGCGCAGGACCTGCGCGCGATCTGCCGCCGCACCTACACCGAGGAGGTGTTCGGCACGCGCGAGATCGTCCCGCTCAAGCAGCTGGAAGAGGGCGTGTTCCTGGAGGCGCTTTCCAACGGCCCGACGCTCGCCTTCAAGGACATGGCGATGCAGCTGCTGGGCAACCTGTTCGAGTACGAGCTCGGTCGCCGCGGCGAGGAGCTGAACATCCTGGGCGCCACCTCGGGCGACACCGGCAGCGCCGCCGAATACGCGATGCGCGGCAAGAAGGGCGTGCGCGTGTTCATGACCTCGCCGCAGGGCCGCATGAGCCCGTTCCAGCAGGCGCAGATGTTCAGCCTGCAGGACGCCAACATCCACAACCTGGCGGTCGAGGGCGTGTTCGACGACTGCCAGGACATCGTCAAGGCGGTGTCGAACGACCTGGAGTTCAAGCGCGCCTACCGCATCGGCACGGTCAATTCGATCAACTGGGCGCGCCTGGTGGCGCAGGTGGTGTACTACTTCGCGGGGTACTTCCAGGCGACGAATTCCAACGGCCAGAAGGTCAGCTTCGCCGTGCCTTCGGGCAACTTCGGCAACATCTGCGCCGGCCACGTGGCGCGCATGATGGGGCTGCCGATCGAGCGGCTGGTGCTGGCGACCAACGAGAACGACGTGCTCGACGAGTTCTTCCGCACCGGCGTCTACCGGGTGCGCGGCAGCCAGGACACCTACGAGACCTCCAGCCCTTCGATGGACATCTCCAAGGCCAGCAACTTCGAGCGCTTCGTGTTCGACCTGCTGGGGCGCGACGGCGCCAGGGTGCGCCATCTGTTCGGCGAGGAGCTGTCGGCCAGGGGCCGCTTCGAGCTTTCCGGCGCGGTGGCGCGCTCGCGCGAGCAGTACGGCTTCGTCTCCGGCAGCAGCACGCACGCCGACCGCGTCGCCACCATTCGCGACACGTACGAGCGCTTCGGCACCATGATCGACACCCACACCGCCGACGGCCTGAAGGTCGCGCGCGCCTTCGTGCAGGAGGGCACGCCGATGATCGTGCTGGAAACGGCGCTGCCGATCAAGTTCGCCGCCACGATCGTCGAGGCGCTCGGGCGCGAGCCGGACCGGCCGGCGAAGTTCGCCGGGATCGAGGCCCTGCCGCGGCGCGTGACCCTGCTGCCGGCCGATGCGGCGCGCGTCAAGCAGTTCATCGCTGCCCACTGCCAATGAACCCGTACCGGTTCCTTGGCCTTTCGCTGCGCGGAAAGCATTCATGAAAGTCGTCGGATTCGCAGGCTTTTCGGGCGCCGGCAAGACCCACCTCGTCGAACAGCTGATCCCCGCGCTGAAGCTGCGCGGCCTGCGCGTGTCGGTCGTCAAGCACGCGCACCACAGGTTCGACATCGACCATCCGGGCAAGGACACCTTCCGCCACCGGGAGGCGGGCGCCTTCGAGGTGGTGGTCGCCTCCGACCGGCGCCTGGCGCTGATGCGCGAGTTCGAGCAGCCGGCCAGGCTGTCGGTGCACCACCTGCTGGCGGAACTGTGGGACGGCGTGGACTGGGTGCTGGTCGAGGGCTTCAAGGAAAGCAACCTGCTGAAGATCGAGGTCTGGCGGGCCGCGACCGGCAAGGAGGCGCGCTATCCGGAGGACGACTTCGTCGTCGCGATCGCCACCGACTCCCCCGAGCGGCTGCCGCAGGAAACCCTGCGCCCCGTGCTGGACCTCAATGACCCTGATGCAGTTGCCCAGTGGCTGGTCGAGAATGGGGACAGGTTCGACTACCAAGCGGAGAAGTACGGATGAGACCTGCGCTGCGCCCCCTGGACGAGGCGCTGGCCGCCCTGCTGGCGCAGGCGCAGCCGCTGGCCGGCACCGAGGCCGTGCCCACCTTCGAGGCCGACGGCCGCGTGCTGGCGGAGGACCTGGTCGCGGCCCTGCAGGTGCCGCCGCAGGACAACAGTTCGATGGACGGCTACGCCGTGCGCCGGGCCGAGATCGCCGACGAAGGCGTGCCGCTGCCGGTGAGCCAGCGCATCCCGGCCGGCGCCGCGCCGCAAGCCCTGCAGCCGGGCACCGTGGCGCGCATCTTCACCGGCGCGCCGGTGCCCGCGGGCGCCGATGCGATCGTGATGCAGGAGGACACCCAGGCGCTGGAGGACGGCCGGGTGCGCATCCTCAAGGTGCCGGCTGCCGGCGAGTGGATCCGCCGCAGCGGCGAGGACATCACGCGCGGCAGCACCGTGCTGGCGCGCGGCGAGCGCCTCGGTCCGGCGGCGCAGGGGCTGGCGGCCAGCATCGGGCGCGAGCGCGTGCAGGTCGCGCGGCGGCCGCGCGTGGCGCTGTTTTCCACCGGCGACGAACTGGTGATGCCGGGGCAGGTGGCGCCGGAGGCGATGAAGCCCGGCGCGATCTACAACTCCAACCGCTTCTTCCTGCGCAGCCTGCTGCTGCGCCTGGGCTGCGAGGTGCGCGACCTGGGCATCGTCCCGGACCGGCGCGAGGCCACGGTGGAGGCCCTGCGCGAGGCCGCCCGCGACAACGACCTGATCCTCACCAGCGGCGGCGTCTCCGTCGGCGAGGAGGACCACATCAAGCCGGCGGTGCAGCAGCTCGGCTCGCTCGATCTCTGGCAGATCGCCATGAAGCCGGGAAAGCCTTTTGCCTACGGTTCCATTGCAAGGCAATGGAACCTCGGCGCGGCTTTGCGGCAGGGTGATGGCACCTCCTCCCCGACCCTCCCCCGCCAGGCGGGGGAGGGCTCCGTTGGCGGGGAGGGCACATGCCATTTCATCGGCCTGCCCGGCAATCCCGTCTCCAGTTTCGTCACCTTCCTGCTGCTGGTGCGGCCCTTCCTGCTGAAGCTGCAGGGCGCGGCGCGGGTCACGCCGGTGGCGGTGCAGCTGCCGGCCGACTTCGACTGGCCGCGCCCCGACAAGCGGCGCGAGTTCCTGCGCGCGCGGCGCGACGCCGAAGGGCGGCTCGCGCTCTTTCCCAACCAGAGTTCCGGCGTGCTCACGTCCACCGTGTGGGCCGACGGCCTGATCGACGTGCCGGCGGGCAGCAGCATCGCCAAGGGCGACCCGGTGCGCTTCCTGCCGCTGGCGGAGCTGCTCGCATGAACCTTCGCATCAAGTATTTCGCCTCGGTCCGCGAGGCCTTGGGGCAGGGCAGCGAGTCGGTGCAGACCCGCTGCGAGACGCTGGGCGCGTTGCGCGAGGAGCTGGTCGCCCGCGGCGAGCCCTATGCCTCGGCGCTGGCGCGCGGCAAGGCCGTGCGCATGGCGCTGGACCAGGTCATGAGCGACGAATCGGCCGCGCTGCGCGAGGGCTGCGAAGTCGCCTTCTTCCCGCCGGTGACGGGCGGCTGAGGCCCGCGATGGCTGCGCGCGTTTCCATCCAGGCCGGGGACTTCGACGTCGCGGCGGAGATCGCCGCCCTGCGGCGCGCAGATCCCGGCGTCGGAGCCGTCTGCAGCTTCATCGGTACCGTGCGGGATCGCAGCGAAGGCGAGCGCATCAGCGCGATGGAGCTGGAGCACTATCCGGGCATGACCGAGAAGGCGATCGAGCAGATGATCGAGGAGGCCTTGCGCCGCTTCGACATCCGCGCCGCCCGGGTGATCCACCGCGTCGGGCCCTTGCAGGTGCAGGACCAGATCGTGCTCGTCGTGGTCACCTCCTCGCACCGCGGCCAGAGCTTCCAGGCCTGCGAATTCCTGATGGACTACCTGAAGACGCAGGCGCCGTTCTGGAAGAAGGAAAGCACGCCCGAGGGCGAGCGCTGGGTCGACGCCCGCGTGGCCGACGACGAGGCGCTCGCGCGCTGGGGCATCGCGAGCAGGAACGGGTAGGGAAGACCGAACTTCCGGACGCAGAGGACGCAAAAAGGGTACGCAGAGGACGCAAAAAAGAACTTTTCAAAAGGATGTTCTTTCGCGTCCTTTGCGTACCCTTTGCGCCCTCTGCGTCCGGTTGTTGGAAGTTGTATTTACTTCGCCTGGAACCCGCTCGCCTTGATGATGCGCTCCCAGGTCTGCGTATAGCCCTTCACCCGGTTGGCGAACAGCGCCTGCGGCTGGTAGGCCACCGTCAGGCCCATGGCCGTCAGGTGCTCGCGCACGTCCGGCATCGCGACCACCTTGGCCAGCGCCAGGTTCAGGCGGTCCAGCACCTCGTGCGGGGTGCCGGCCGGCGCGAACAGGCCGTAGTAGGGCAGTTCCTCCAGGCCCGCGAGCCCGAGCTCCTTGAAGGTCGGCACGTCCGGCAGGATCGCCTGGCGCTTGTCGCCGATCACCGCCACCACGCGCAGCTTGCCGGCCTTGTGGTTCTCGATGAAGTCGGGAATCGAAGCGACGCCGGCCTTGATCTGGTTGCCCAGCATGTCGCCCATCATCGGCGCGCTGCCGCGGTAGGGCGCCGCCTGCAGGTCCAGCTTGTACTTGCTGGCCAGCATGCCGACCAGGAACTCGGGGATCGACGCCGGCGCCGGGATGCCGATCGTGTCCTTGCCGCCTTGCCGCTGCACGAAGCGCACGTACTCGGGCAGCGTCTTCGCCGGCGTGCCGCCGGAAAGCGCCAGCGCGTTGGCGAAGCTGGCAAAGCCGGCCACCGGCACGAAGTCCACCGCCGGGTCGAAGCCCGGGTTCTTCGTCACCAGCGGCAGGATCGAGATCGAGTGGTCGTGGCTCAGGAACAGGGTGCGGCCGTCCGGCGCCGCCGCCTTCAGCGTCTGGGCGGCGATCTGGCCGCCGGCGCCGGCGCGGTTGTCCACCACCACCGGCACGCCGAGCTCGTCCTTCAGCTTCTCCGCCAGCGTGCGCGCGATCGCGTCGGTGCCGCCCCCGGGCGGGAAGCCGACCAGGATGCGCACCGGCGTGGCGGTCTGGGCCTGGGCGGCGCCGGCGGCGAGGGTGACGAGGCCGGCGAGCAGCAGCCGGCGCAGGGCGGAAAAGCGGGGGGGCAGGACGGTCATCCGCCGAGGATAAACGCTCGCGCTTACGCCGCCTGACGCGGGGCTGGCGGCGGCACGAAGGCGGCCCGGGCCTCGTCCTCCAGCTCGCCGGTGAGCAGCTGCAGCAGCCGCAGCAGTTGCTCCTGCTGCTCGCGGTCCAGCGGCGCCATCAGGCGCCGGTAGGCCTTCTCGGCCGGCTTCTGGGCGCGCTGCAGCAGCTGCGCCCCCTCGTCCGTCAGCAGCACCGAGACATTGCGCCGGTTGTCCGCGGCCGGCAGCCGGCTCACCAGGCCGCGCGCCTGCAGCCCGCGCAGCACCCGCAGCACCGTCACCTTGTCGAAGCCGAGCGCCCGCGCCAGGCTGGACTGGCCCAGGCCCGGGTGCGCCTGCAGCACCGTGAGCACGCCGAACTGCGCCGGCGTGAGCTCCAGGCCGCGGCAGGCGTCCTCGAACACGGCGGCGGAGATCTGGTGCGCGCGGCGCAGCAGGAAGCCGGGGCGGGCGTACAGGCGGGCCAGCTGCGGCGGGGTCTTGGGCGGGGACGACACTGCTTGAATCCGGATTGCGGGTGAACGATGATTGTCGCTGGCGGACGGCTCGCCATAATTGTTAGCATGCCAACCTGCAAGCCCGAAACGCAATGAAGACCCTCTTTCGAACCGTGCTGGCCGCACTGGCGCTCACCGGCTGGCAGGCCTTCGCCCAGGCGCCGCAGCCCGCCGGCGTGCCGCTGAAGCTGATCGTGCCCTTCACCGCCGGCACCGGGATCGACATCGTCGCGCGCACGGTGGGCCCGCGGCTGTCGCAGCGCCTGAACCGCCCGGTGGTGGTGGAAAACCGCACCGGCGCCTCGGGCAACATCGGCACCGAAGCCGTGGTGCGCGCCCCCGCCGACGGCAAGACGCTGCTGGTGAGCGTGAACACCCTGGTCATGAACCGCAGCCTCTACGCGCACCTGCCCTTCGATCCGCTGAAGGATCTCGTGCCCGTCTCGCTCACCAGCTGGGGCCAGCTGATCCTGGTGGCACCGGCCGGCAGCGGCTTCAAGACCGCGCAGGACCTGGTCGCCGCCGCCAAGGCGCGCCCCGGCCGGCTCAATTACGCCAGCCCCGGCGTGGGCACGCCGCACCATCTGTCGATGGAGCTGTTCAAGCAGACGGCCGGTGTGTTCCTCACCCACATCCCCTACCGCGGCACCTCGCAGGCCGTGACGGACCTGCTGGGCGGGCAGGTGGACGCGATGTTCCTGCCGATCCACGTGGCGCTGCCGCACGTCAAGTCGGGCAAGCTGGTGGCCCTGGGCATCGGCAGCGACAAGCGCCATCCCCTGCTGCCCGACGTGCCGACGCTGGCGGAGGCCAAGGCCGGCAACGTCAACGTCGACATGTGGTACGGCATCTTCGCGCCGCCGGGCACCAACGCCGACGAGGTCGCGAAGCTCAGTCGGGAGCTCAAGGAGATCCTGGCCGCGCCCGAGGTCCGCGCCACCTTCCAGAACCAGGGCATGGATCCGGCCTGGAGCTCGCCGCAGGCCTTCCACCGGCTCGTCGCCGGCGACGCCGAGCGCTGGGCCGGCGTCGTCAAGACGGCCAACATCAAGGCCGACTGATGCGCATCGCGATTGTCGGTGGCGGCATCGGCGGGCTCGCGCTCGCGCTCGGCCTGCACCAGCGCGGCATCGTGTGCGACGTGTACGAGGCCGCGCCGGAGCTCAGGGAGATCGGCGTCGGCATCACCCTGCTGCCGCACGGCATGCGCGAGCTGGCCGCCCTGGGCCTGCAGCCCGCGCTGGAGGCGGTGGCCATCGAGAACCTCGAAAGCGTGTTCTTCAACCGCTGGGGCCAGTTCATCTACCGCGAGCCGCGCGGCCGCCACGCCGGCTACGAGGTGCCGGAACTCGGCCTGCACCGCGGCAAGCTGCACGGCGTGATGTTCCAGGCCGTGCGCGAGCGGCTGGGGGATGCGCGCATCCACCTGGACCACCGCTGCACCGGGCTGCAGCAGGATGGCCGACAGGCCACGCTGTCGTTCCAGGCCGTGCGGGGCTATCCCCAGCCCGCGGTGCAGGCGGATGTCGTGATTGCCTGCGACGGCGTCAATTCGGCCGTCCGGCGCCAGTTCTACCCCGACGAGAAGGTGGCCTTCGCCGGCATCAACACCTGGCGCGGCGTCACCGTGCACAAGCCCATCCTCACCGGCAAGAGCTACCTGCGCATCGGCTCCATCGATACCGGCAAGCTGGTGATCTATCCCATCGTCGACAACGTCGACCGCCACGGCAGCCAGTTGATCAACTGGGTGGCGGAGATCCGCCAGGCCGAGATGGGCATGAACGACTGGAACCGCCCGGGCCGCTTCGAGGACTTCCTGCCCTTTTTCCAGGACTGGAACTTCGGCTGGCTGGACGTGCCCTCGCTGCTGCTGCACGCCCGCGAAATCCTCGAATACCCGATGGTCGACAAGGATCCGGTGCCGCGCTGGACCTTCGATCGCGTCACGCTGCTGGGCGACGCGGCGCACCCGATGTACCCGCGCGGCTCCAACGGCAGCGCGCAGGCGCTGATCGACGCCCGCACCCTGGCGGACCTGCTGGCCCGCGGCGGCGACCCGCTGGCCGCGCTGCAGGAGTACGAGGCCCTGCGCCTGCCCGCCACGGCCCGGGTGGTGGAAACCAACCGCACGGCGCCGCCGGACTTCATCATCATGAAGGCCGACGAGCTCAGTGGCGGCAAGCCCTTCCCGGGGCAGATCGACGAACTGATCCCGCCCGAGGAATTCAGGCGCATCTCGGAAGACTACAAGCGGGTCGCCGGCTTCGCCCTGGAAAAGAACGGCTGAAGCGGGCCGGGCGTCAGTTCAGGTAGCGCGGGCGGTGCCCGTCGCCGTCGTCCGAAGCCGGCTCCGGCGCCACGACGGGGTGGAACGGCTCGCGCCACTGCGACTGCAGCAGGGCCTGGTCCAGCAGGTGCATCAGGCCTTGCATCAGCTTGGGCTGCATCTCGATCTCGAAGCTGCGCGGCTTGTTGGCGCCGTTGGGCGGGCGCTCGTTGAAGTTCAGGCGCAGCGGGCCGTTGGCGAGCGGCGCCGCCTCCACGTCCGTCACGAGCAGCGGCTCCTCTCCCAGCGGATGGCGCGGCTGCCCCTCCTGGTAAGGGGTGTCGAAATCGGCGTGCTGCAGGAACTCCTCCTTGCGGAACTCCGCCAGCATCTTCTTGAGTTCCGGATTGGCGCCCGCAAGTGAGGCTCCGGCAGACTCCAGCTTCAGCAGATGCTCCGTCAGCAGCTTGGACAGCAGCGGCCACAGGCCCACCATCAGCCGCCGGGTGAGCCACATGCGCGTCTCCTCTCCTTCCGTGGTGTTGATGCGCATGAGGATGCGGTCCTGCTCCGGCAGGTAGGTGACCGACATCTGGTGGATCTGCATGAAGACGATTCTAGTCACCCCCGCCGGGCGCAGGCCGGACTAGAGTTGCACTTGAAAACGGGACGACCAAGCTTATCTGGCGTGTAACGGAGCATTTCAATGCGACTCGACAAACTCACGACCAAATTCCAGGAAGCGCTCGCCGACGCGCAAAGCCTCGCGCTGGCGAACGACCACGCCTACATCGAACCGGCCCACCTGCTGGTGGCCATGCTGCGGCAGGAGGACGGCCCGCGCGCGCTGCTGCAGCGCGCCGGCGTCAACGTGCCGGGCCTGCTGGCCGGCGCGGAAGGCGCGATGCACAAGCTGCCGCAGGTGCAGGGGCAGGAGCAGGTCCAGATCGGGCGCGACCTCGTGCCGCTGCTGCAGGCGGCGGAGAAGGAAGCGCTCAAGCGCAACGACCAGTTCATCGCCAGCGAGAACTTCCTGCTGGCACTGGCCGAGACCAAGCAGGACATCGGCCGCGTCGGCCGCGAGAACGGGCTTTCCCGCAAGTCGCTCGAAGCGGCCGTGGAGGCCGTACGAGGAGGGGAGAACGTGAATTCCGCCGAAGCCGAAGGCCAGCGCGAGGCGCTGAAGAAGTACACACTGGACCTCACCGAGCGTGCCCGCATGGGCAAGCTCGACCCCGTGATCGGCCGCGACGAGGAGATCCGCCGTGCCATCCAGGTCCTGCAGCGCCGCACCAAGAACAACCCGGTCCTGATCGGCGAGCCCGGCGTCGGCAAGACCGCCATCGTGGAAGGCCTGGCGCAGCGCATCGTGGCCGGCGAGGTGCCCGAGACGCTGAAGAACAAGCGCGTGCTGTCGCTCGACATGGCGGCGCTGCTGGCGGGCGCCAAGTACCGCGGCGAGTTCGAGGAGCGGCTGAAGAACGTGCTGCACGAACTGGCCAAGGACGAGGGCCAGACCATCGTCTTCATCGACGAACTGCACACCATGGTGGGCGCCGGCAAGGCCGAAGGCGCGATGGACGCCGGCAACATGCTCAAGCCCGCGCTGGCGCGCGGCGAGCTGCACTGCGTGGGTGCCACCACGCTGGACGAATACCGCAAGTACATCGAGAAGGACGCCGCGCTGGAGCGCCGCTTCCAGAAGATCCTGGTGGGCGAGCCGACGGTGGAAGCCACCATCGCCATCCTGCGCGGCCTGCAGGAGAAGTACGAGGTGCACCACGGCGTGGAGATCACCGACCCGGCGATCGTCGCCGCGGCCGAACTCTCGCACCGCTACATCACCGACCGCTTCCTGCCGGACAAGGCCATCGACCTGATCGACGAGGCCGCCTCCAAGATCAAGATCGAGATCGATTCCAAGCCGGAGGCGATCGACCGGCTGGACCGCCGCATGATCCAGCTGCAGATCGAGCGCGAGGCGGTGAAGAAGGAAAGGGACGAGGCCTCGCAGAAGCGCCTGGGCCTCATCGAGGACGAGATCGCGCGCCTGCGCAAGGAGATCTCGGACCTGGAGGAAGTCTGGAAATCCGAGAAGGCGCAGGCCCAGGGCAGCGCCCTCATCAAGGAAGAGATCGACAAGCTGCGCCGCGAGATCGAGGAGCTCACCCGCAAGGGCGACTTCAACAAGGTCGCCGAGCTGCAGTACGGCAAGCTGCCGGCGCTGGAGAAGCAGCTGAAGGAGGCCCAGGCGGCCGAATCGGCCAAGGGCAAGAGCGGCAAGCCGCAGCTGCTGCGCACGCAGGTCGGCGCCGAGGAAATCGCGGAAGTGGTGGCGCGCGCCACCGGCATTCCCGTCTCCAAGCTGATGCAGGGCGAGCGCGAGAAGCTGCTGCTGATGGAAGACAAGCTGCACGAGCGCGTGGTCGGCCAGGACGAGGCGATCAGCGCGGTGGCCAACGCCATCCGGCGTTCGCGCTCCGGCCTGTCGGACCCGAACCGGCCCACCGGCTCCTTCCTGTTCCTGGGCCCCACCGGCGTGGGCAAGACCGAGCTGTGCAAGGCGCTGGCGAACTTCCTGTTCGACAGCGAGGAGCACCTTGTTCGCGTCGACATGAGCGAGTTCATGGAGAAGCACTCGGTGGCGCGGCTGATCGGCGCGCCCCCCGGCTACGTGGGCTACGAGGAAGGCGGCTACCTCACCGAAGCCGTGCGCCGCAAGCCCTACAGCGTGATCCTGCTCGACGAGGTCGAGAAGGCGCACCACGACGTGTTCAACGTGCTGCTGCAGGTGCTGGACGACGGCCGCCTCACGGACGGCCAGGGCCGCACCGTGGACTTCAAGAACACCGTGATCGTGATGACCTCCAACATCGGCTCGCACATGATCCAGCACATGGTCGGCAAGCCCTACGAGGAGGTGAAGGAGGCGGTGTGGGATGAACTGAAGAACCACTTCCGCCCCGAGTTCCTGAACCGCATCGACGAGACGGTGGTGTTCCACGGCCTGGGTGCCGAGGACATCGCGCGGATCGCGAAGATCCAGCTGCGCGTGCTGGAACAGCGGCTCGCCAAGATGGACCTGCACCTGCAGGTGTCGCCGGCGGCGCTGGAGGAGCTCGCGAAGGTCGGCTTCGACCCGGTGTTCGGGGCGCGGCCGCTGAAGCGGGCGATCCAGCAGCGCATCGAGAATCCGCTGTCGAAGCTGATCCTGGAAGGGCGCTTCCCGCCCAAGTCCACCATCCCGGTGGAAGTCGATCCGGTGCGCGAGCCGGGCGTGTTCCACTTCGGCGCGACGCGGCCGCTGCCGCGCGAGGCGCAGGCGGCCTGAACAGCCTGAAGCGGCCGGAGTCCCCACTCCGGCCTGTTCCTTCCGCCTGCCCCACAATCGAGTTCGTGCAATTGATCTTCAGCCTCGTCCTTCGCCTGATCGTCCTCGTCGCCGGCCTCCTGGCGGCCGCGGCTATCGCCTTCGCCGTGTCGCTGCTGCTGGTGTTCTGGCTGCTGCGCGCCGCCTGGGGCGTGCTCACCGGCCGCCCGGTCGCGCCCTTCGTCATGCGCATGGGCCCGCGCCACGCCTTCGAGGAGATGATGCGGCGCGCGCCGGCGCGCGACGCGAGCCGCACGCCCCGCGCCGATGCCGCCGCGGGTCCGCGCGGTCGCCTCGCCGACGTGACCGACGTCGAGCCGAAGTAAGGCGTGCCGCTGCCGCTGCCCCTGTGCGCCGCAGGGTCAGGAATCCAAAGAACGCCTACATTTCTGTAGGAACATGACTACGTGACCGGCTCAAGCGCGGTTTCCTAATTGCCTCATGGGCCGGGCGGCCCGGGAGGCGCGCAAGCCGTGAAGCAGCACCGCTTCGGCGAACCAGAGCACACCGGGACTCCGGGGCCGGCGCCGCCCGTGCGCATGCTGCGCGTCGGCATCGCCGACGACCACCCGATCACCCGCACCGCCCTGCGCTGCTACCTCGACGAACAGGAGGGCATGCGCGTGGTGGCCGAAGCGGCCTCCGGGCGCGAGGCGATCGACCTCGTGCGCACCCAGGCCCTCGACGTGCTGCTGCTGGACCTGGACATGCCGGGGCAGAGCGGCATCGACGCGCTCACCATGATCCGCGCCAAGGCCGAACACGTCGCCGTCCTGATCCTCTCCGGCTACCCCGAACACCAGTACGCGGTGCCCCTGATCCGCAACGGCGCGAGCGGCTACCTGAACAAGGCCTGCGAGCCGGGCGAGATCGTCGCCGCGATCCGCCGCGTCGCGCAGGGCGCGCGCTACATCACGCCGGCGGTGGCCGAACTGCTCGCCACCCAGGTGATCACGCCTTCGCCCGGCGGGCTGCACGAACAGCTCTCGGCGCGCGAACTGCAGGTGTTCCTGAAGCTGGCGCAGGGCTGCAGCGCGGGGCAGGTGGCGGCGGAGCTGTCGCTGAGTGCCAAGACGGTGAGCACGTATCGCGCCCGCCTGATGCGCAAGCTCGAGGCCCGCTCCAACAGCGACCTGACGTACTACGCGTTGAAGCATCGCCTGCTCGATTGAGCGCGCCCGCTGCGGCGCGCGCGCTTGACGCAGCGCAAAGCCAGGCTTGACCCAGCGCAAAACCGCACTGGGAGGCGGTCCACAGAATGGGTCGCATGCAGCAGCGTCCTTCCTCTCCCGGCATCCGCAGGCGCAGCCTGCTGCTTTCCGCGACGGCGGCGCTGGCGCCGCTGCCCGCCCTGGCCGACGGCGTGTGCACGCCGCGCGACCTGGCCCGCCGCTACGAGGCGGTGGTGGACCGGCAGCTGCGCGTGCCCGAGCATGAACTCCTGATCTGCGGCGGCCTGGCGGAGAGCGAACTCGCCGGCTCGCGCGAGAGCCTGCTGGGCCCGCAGTACATGCTGGTGGTGGACAGCTGCCCCGCCGTGCAGGCCGCCTTCCTGGTGTGGCGCCTGCTGCCCGGGCGCTATGAATTGATCGGGGCCTCGCCCGCTTCCACCGGCAACCCCGAGCAGGCCGGCTGCGTGCGCACCCCGCAGGGCGTGTTCGCGCAGGCGGAGGTGGAGTACGGCCGCAAGCTCACCTCGCGCGTGTACGACTTCGGCCGCCAGCGCACCCGCGTGGGCCGCGGCTTCGCCGACCTGCGGCTGCAGGCGCGCGCCGCCAGCGGCCGCACCGGCGCGCTGCTGGGTCGCGTGCAGTCGGACGGCTGCATCCTGCTGCCGCCGGGACTGGTCGCCTTCCTCGACCAGTTCGGCGTGCTCGACGAAGGCCGCAAGGCGGGCGTGACGCCGGCCGGCGAGGCGCTGCCCTTCGCGGGCCGCTACCTCGTGGTGATCGACAGCGAGCGCGACGAGCGGCCCGACTGGGCCGTGGCGTAGCGGCCGCCGCGCGCCCCCGCCGGCACGGGCGCGGCGGATACTGCGGCTCCACTTTCCCGTGGAGCCCCCATGCCCTATCTCCAGCACCTCGGCCCCGTGGCCGCGCTGATCGCCGGCATCCTGATCCTGATCATGCCGCGGCTGCTGAACTACATCATTGCCCTGTACCTGATCATCACCGGGATTGCCGGCCTCTTGGGTCGCTAGTGCGGCGTTCGACGCTGTTCTGAACCTATCCGTCATTCCCGCGCTGTCACTGGGTGCCCCGGAACTGTCTGCCTCCGCTGAGGTCGCGGCGAGAGCGACGTGATCAATGCGACGGGAAGAGGGATGCCGCCACAAGCGTTGCGGTGCGGTGCGGTGCCGCGCTGCGCCCGTTGCCTTCGGTCCGGCACAGGACGGCTTTGTCCGTCTCACTCCATGTCCCCCGGCACTGGCTGAAGCCAGTGCCTCCTCCTTTACTTCCGGAGACGGACAAAGCCGTCCTGCGCCTGCGGCGTTGCATCGTGGAGCAGCCATTCCTCCGGTGAGCAGGAGCGCAGCGCTACGGCGCGGTGGTGCTCCTGAGGGGACTGGCGCTGCTGCACCGCGCGACGCAGGCCCGGAGCGGGTTTGTCCGCTTCCGGAAGTAAAGACACCGTTCTGGCTGTCAAGCAGAAATGGCGCGCGCGTGCCCAG
>Ga0255338_1001911_pt1 | contig 34996 bp, 29 predicted proteins | sample MeOH1_35cm_T4_19_FD_203715 | JGI IMG/M metagenome (GOLD analysis project Ga0255338, IMG submission 203715) | Sandy soil microbial communities from University of British Columbia, Vancouver, Canada - MeOH1_35cm_T4_195 | ecosystem: Engineered > Artificial ecosystem > Sand microcosm > Unclassified ...
CTCGGTGGCGCTCATAGCCGGGACTACGACTACTTGACCGGGCATGAATGGTTCCTCGACCGGCATCTCTCCGCTTGGGGTTGGCTACGGCTAAAGCCGGATGTGTTGAATGAACTCAATAATCTCAAGCGGTGGGTGCCGGCCTCGCCTCTAACGCCATTGCCGTTGCCGAGATTCGTGTGGCAGCGGTGGGGGGACACCCCCGGCGCGTATGCCAGCACTTACGTCGGCCAAAATTTCTGCCTCGGATCTGCGGGGGCCGCCTATGGTGGTGAAGATAAGGTCCTCACCATTCAATTTCCCGGCAATCCAAACACCGTGATGGGCAACTTCGTCATGGATGGTCGTGGAGATCCTTACGGCCAGAACACGGAATCCGTCGGTGGAGGACACTCCAAGGCGCTGCACCTGACTCCGTTCATCGTCAGCGTTCAGGACCATGCGGATGTGCTGTTCGCGGCATCATTTGATCCCCAGCAACAGGTCAACGGCCGCAGCCCCCGGCCGACGCGCCAGCTCTCTTCGAATCTCGTGCTGCCGGCGGAGGCGGAGGTGTGGAGTGGAGGCAGACGTGTGGCGCCCGCCGCCGGCGAATCAGCACAGCTCGCTGCCGACCAGCCCATATTTGTGCGCGTGCAAGACGTGGTGGTGGCGATTCGGGTGCTGGCGGCGACGGACTGCTCCGGCCAGCCGGTGGCAGCACGCTACATTACCGACGGCGCTTCTGTGCATGCGGCACGCATCACCTGGCTGCAGTCGGTTGGTGCGGCCACGGGCGAGGCGCATGTCGTGTTTTGGATGCGCGCGGCCGAGGGCCTCGATGCCTCGGGGTTCGCCCACTGGCGCGCGACGTTCGGTGGTATTCCGACTGCGGCGGGAATCAGCAGGGACAAGCTGCAGGCCAGTGTCACGCGAGAGGGGCAGCCTCTGCTCGCAATTGATGCCGATCTTCGGACGGGAGAGAGGATGGTCTCGCCTGGCCCGCCCGGCGAAGCCATCATAACGGTGAACGGCCGGTCTTTGCTGGAGCTGGCGGGCATAAAGCTCTGACCACACACCAGGGCGTGTCTTCAAACCCGTTTGTCATTCCGAACGCAGTGAGGAATCTCGACGTGCGCAGGCAACATCACTTTCGCTGCGGGAGATTCCTCACTGCGTTCGGAATGACCGGAAGTGGCAATGGGTTGGTTTGAAGACACGCCATATGAATTGCCGGCAAAATACGCGCCCCATGAAAAAACTCCGTATCGGCGCCTGCGTTTCGCTTGCCGGCGGTGCATTGATGCTCTTTCGCATCCTTCAGGCGGTGCAGGCCGAGATCGATTATGCCGGGCGCGCAAACGAGACCTAGAGCTGGGAACTGGATTCGTGCTGGAAAACGATCTTCCATTCGCCCCCGATCCGTTTGAACAGAAAGGTGACGCTGTATGGCTCGAGCCGCTGCACAGGCCTGTTCTTCCAGATTATCTCCAAGGCCCCGTTCCACACGAGCAGCGCGGTGTCAGGACCCGTGACGTAAACCTCCTGCCGCTTGGTGAATGCCTTCTGGGCGGTGCAGCTGGCTAAAAAATCAGCCAATATTTCCCGGAAACGGGGAAACTCGACGATGGCTCCATCCATCACCGCATGGTGGAAATCAGGCGTGACGGGGTAGGCCCGCAGCGCCCCTGCCAGGTCTGCCCGCTCGCAGGCCAGGACAAATTCCGCGTAGGCTCTTGTTACCTCCTGCTGGATGGCGGCTTCTTGTTTCGCTGAGAATGGGTCGGCAAACACGGAACCGGCGGGGAAGCCGATCAGCGCGGCAAGAATCAAGGCGGAGGTAATCGGCGTTTTCATAGGCGTAGGAACCAGGAATTATCTGCCACCGGGATAGGACGGTCGCTCGGCTGAGGGCGTCTTCAGGCCATCGGGACCGCTCGCAGCTGTCGCGGCGTCCGGCCGGTGTAGCGTTTCACGACGGTGGCGAAATATTGCGAGGAGGAGAAGCCGAGCTCGTAGCTGAGGGTCGTGATGTTCGTGTCTCCCGCCGCCAGCCGCTGGCGGGCCAGCTCGACCCGGCTGCGCAGGACATATTCGCCGGGCGGCACGCCCGTCTGCTCCTTGAACCAGACCTTGAAGCGCGGCACGGACAGTCCGGCCGCGCCGGCGAGCGTGGAGACGGAGGGCGGTTCGACGAGGTTGTGCTCGATGAGATGCGTGATCCGGTCCAGCAAGGCGGCAGCCGGGCGGCCCTGGTGGTTGCGATGGCGGGCGGCGGCCACCACCTCGAGCAACAGGGTGACGACGTGGTTGCGCATCGCGACGGAACGCAACGCCGAGGGTTTCGAAAAATACTGCTCCGCGATCGCATCGAGCAGAAAGTAGCTCCGCTTCGTGCTGCGAAAACGCCGGGCCGGGAGCGAGGTCAGGGCCGCGCGCAGGGCCGCGGCCTCCTTGGGCGGCAGGCCGAGGAAGCTTTTCCCGGCGGGCGGGATCTTGAGGTTGAACCAGTAGAGGATCCCTTTCTCCTCCGGGGCATCGCCGGTGCTGTGGGGCTCGTCGGGAAAGGTCACAAACACGTCGCCCCCTGCCAGCCGGTAGTAGCGCTGCGCCACGCGGTAGGTCTGGCGCCCGCGGAGGAGGAAGCAGAATTCCATCGCCTGTCGGTGCGCATGAAGGGAAAGCCCGGGACCGGCGCGCACGTAGTTGTAACGTCCGAAGAGCGGAACATCGGGCACGCCGCATTTCTCCGGAGAAAATTCAATTCGGGTGCGGTTTTTCCAGGGACGGTTGATGGGCATGGGGTGGGGAAACAGTCAGGCGGGCCGCCGGCGGAAGGTCAACCGAGCCACGCCGGTTTCATCAAGACGGCTGTATGTTCGAGATTGTAACACGCAACCCGACTGAAAGCCGGTTCGGGCATGGTCTGGTAGGGTGGGGTGATGGAAGTCCCGGATCCACGCCTGACGACTGAACCACCGCTGCCGGTCTTTACCGAGGAGGTGCGCAAGAACGAGCAGATCTCGTGGTATCGCTCGCCGCTGCCGCCGGGGGCGTTCAAGCGGTTGCACGAACGCAGCGACCTGCGCGCGGCGGTCCAGACGCTCGGTTACCTGGGCATCCTGGCGCTCACCTTCACGCTGGCCTGGGTCACGTTCGGGCGCGTGCCGTGGTGGGGGACGGTGCTGCTCGTGCTGCTGCACGGCACGGTGTCCTCTTTTCTCATCAACGGCGTGCATGAGCTGGGCCACGGCACGGTGTTCAGGACGAAGCGTTGGAACGATGTCTTCTGCCACGTCCTCGCGTTTCTCGGCTGGATCAACCACGAGGTGTTCCAGGCCAGTCATGTGCGGCATCACCGCTACACGCTGCATCCGCCCGAGGACCTGGAGGTCGTGCTGCCTGTGCCCTTGATGCTGCGGGATTTTTTCCTGCAGGGCCTGTTCAGCTGGAAGGATTTCAAGGTGAATGTCTTTGGCGCGGTCCGCGTGGCGTTGGGGAAATTCCGCGGCGAATGGGAGCTCACCCTGTTTCCACCAGGTGAGCCGGAACGCCGCCGCGCCCCGGTCCGCTGGGCGCGGCTCATCCTGCTGGGTCACGGCCTCATCATCGTGACCGGCCTCGCGACCGGACACTGGCTGCTGCCGGTGCTGCTGAGCCTCGCGCCCTTTTACGGTGGCTGGCTGTTCTGGCTGTGCAACAACACCCAGCACATCGGCCTGCGCGACAACGTGGACGATTTCCGCCTCTGCTGCCGCACCTTCACACTCAATCCCGTCGTGCGCTTCCTCTATTGGCAGATGAACTACCACATCGAGCACCACATGTTTGCGGCCGTGCCCTGCTACAAGCTGGGCGAATTGCACGGGTTGATCAAAAAGGATCTGCCGCCGACTCCGCGCGGCATCGTGGGCGTGTGGCGGGAGATCGCCGCGATCCTGCGGACCCAGCAGGCCGACCCGGCCTACCAGCATACCCCGCCGTTGCCGGGCTGAGGGCGACGCCCATGGACAACCCGGGCGGCAGAGCCTTTGGTCTGTCATTCTGAACGCAGTGAAGAATCCAGCGGAACGCTCGTTGCTCCCACCCGATGCGTGTATCCTGCTGGATCCTTCGCGGGGCTCAGGATGACCGGTTGCGGGGATTGGGCTGTGATCTGGCATCCAGGGCGTGTATTCAAAACCGCTTGTCATTCCGAACGCAGTGAGGAATCTCGACGTTCGTCGGCGATATCGCTCTCGTTGCGGGAGATTCCTCGCTGCGCTCGGAATGACGGGGAGTGGGCATTTGTTGGTTGGAAAACACTCTACCTAAAACCGCTGCAGCAGCTGCAGCATCTTGGTGTCGAGCTTGCAGCCGTGCCAGTCGGTGTAGTCCACGTCGGCGCGGGCTGAGTCGAGCACACCGTAGGAGCCGCGGAGATTCCACAGGCCCCAGCCGATGTCGCGTTCGGTGAGGATGGCCAGCAGATCCTCCAGCCACGCGAGAAACACCGGATGCGGCGTGAAGTTGTAGCAGCCCATCTCGCCGCAATGCACGGGAACGCCGCTCCGCTTCAACTCCACCCAGCGGTCATAGAAGGCGGCCAGGCCGGCGCGATCCATGACGAGCTTGCCGTCCTTGGTCTGCGGCCAGGCGGGCGGGGTCGGGCTGCTGCCGGCCCACCAGGCGAGATGGTGCGTCACCTCGAAGGGCACATAGCCCCGGCAGCTCTGGATCAGGCCTAGGTCGGCCAGCTCGGGGCAGGGCTCGTTGCCGCCGCCGCAGCCGTCGATGACGACGGGGCGCGCCGGGTCGATGGCGCGGATGGCCCGCACGGTGGCGCGGACGACGCGCTCGTTTTCCTCGTGCGTGCAGCGATAGGGCTCGTTGACGAGGTCGAAGGACAGCGCGCCGGGTGGCAGGCCCGCATAGCGCCGCGTGATGAATTCCCAATGGCGCACAAAGCAATCGAGCGCGGCGCGGTCCTTCCAGAGGTTGAACCGCTCGGGCGCCATGAAGCCGTCGCGGGCTCCCTCGTTGATGCAATAGCCGGGGGCGTGGTGGAGATTGACCGAGAGATGCACGCCGTGGCGTTGGGCCCAGGTGACGGCCTCGTCCACCGGGGCGAAGGCCGCCTCGTTGATCGTGTCGGGCGCGGCCGGGCTGCTCCACCAGCGGTAGCTCAGCGGCAGACGCACGAAATTGAAGCCCCAGCCGGCGATCCAGCGGAAGTGGTCCTCGACGAAGCGGCCGCGCGGGCTGACTGTCATGTCCGGCCACCGCGGGTCGTCGGCCGTGACAAACATCTCGCAAAGATTGAAGCCGCGCCAGCGGGGCGGGATCCAGGGGGTGGGTGCAGGGGTGTTCATGTTCTGTTCCATAGTCGTTGCAGCTCGCGGCGCAGGATGACGGCGTCGGGCCAGGCGGGCGGCAGGCCGCTGATGTTGTAGCCGCTGCCGTCCGGGTGGGCGCAGCCGAGCTCGGGGCAGACGAAAAGCGTGCGGTCCGCGTTGCCGGGCGCGCTTTTCCAGACTCGGAACAGCTTTTCGACGAACGGCAGGTAGCTTTTCACCTCGGGCGAGAGTTTGCCGCGATGGGTGACGGGCACCTGGCAATGGTGGCCGTTGAACGGGCGGCAGTGGCACTGGACGCTGTGCTGAAGCAAGGCGGGATGGTCGAGCAGGCGCGCGGCGTAGTTGGCGGGGTTGAGGTGCTTGACCACCGCCAGGTGTGAGAAGTCGAATGTGAACCGGATCAGCCGGCCGGTCGCGCGGCGGTAGCGCTCGGCGATCTCGTAGGTCTTTTCCGGCGTCTCGGTGCAGATGTCGCGATGGACCTCGAGCGACATGATCACGCCGCCGATCTTCGCGGCGTGCCGCTCCAGGGCGAGCCAGTGCTTCACGGCGAGGGCGGGCGGAGTGTCGTGGTCGTCCATCTGCACGTTGATGTGCACGGCGCCGGCCTCCTTCTGTTCGCGGATGCGTTGCGCGAACTCGGCGGGGTTGCTGGAGGAGATGTAGCCGATGAGGTGCTCGATCCCGTGCTTTTCCGCGAGCCGCCGGTGCGCGGGTGTGAGCACGCTGGTGATGCCGGTGAAGCCCGCCGCCGCGACCGCGGCGATCTTTTTATCCAACGACCACTCCCGGGCGTAGGTGGGATGCCCGGTGAGGGTCCAGAGATTGACGAAGTGGACGATTTTCATCGCAGGGTGGCTGGAGGCTTACTTGGCACCCGGAACAACGGGGGCGGGCAACCCGGCGGTGAGATATTTGAACATGAACACCTCGCCGTAGGGCGGCTCGCCGGCGGCGGGCAGGATGTTCAAGGCCGGGATCTTCGCCACGGCGTGCACACCCTGTTCCCGGCAGCGGTCATACAGGAGCTGCGTGTGTTTGGGATCGTGCAGATACTGGTTCAGATCCGTGATCCCGCTGGTCTTCAAACCGCAGCCGAGGTAAACCGGCGGATCATCGGCCGAGATCATGGCGTAGAAATCGCATTCGGCCCGGAGTTTCTGGCCCACCGGCCCGTCGACCTCCTCGTTGGATTTAAGGCCGTAGATGCCGGGCGAGTTGTAGATGCCGCCGTAGCGCTGGCGGTTGTCCGCGCCGAAATATTTCGCCCATTGGGGCATGTCGTAAGTGAACTGCCCGTCCCACGACACGGCGCAGGTGAGGCGGGTGGATTCGCGGAGGACCGGGTCGGGGTTCGACGGGTCGGCCATGTCAGGGTGGAACGCGAGCCACATCGACGTGCCGGCCCCGGCGGAACTGCCGCAGGAAGCGATGCGGGTCTTGTCGATCTTCAGCTCGGCGGCCTGCGACCGCAGGAACTGCACGGCGCGGGCGCAGTCGCGCAGGACGTCCTGCAGGGGCACGGCCGGGGAAAGGTAGCGGTAACTGATCGAGGCGACCGACACGCCGGCCGCGAGGGACTGTTGCACCAGTCGAGACGCCCGCACGTCGGCTTTGCTGCCCATGAAGAAGCCGCCGCCGTGGATGTAGACGAGGACGGGAGTCGGGTGCTCGGAGCTGGCGCGCCAGAAATCCAGGACATTGCGCGCATCCGGCCCGTAGGAAACATCGGTCAGGGTGGGAGCGGGCGTCTTGTTGGCCGCGATCGCGGCGGCCTGCATCTTGGCGTAGTAGATGCGGGCCTCCTCCTCGTTGAGCGCACCATCCTTGTCGGTGTCGGCGTCCGGGAATTGCTTATACCAGGTCTTCAGCAGCTCGGGCGTGATTTTCGGTTCCTGGGCACAGGCGACGAGGCCGCCGAGGACAAACAGCAGAATGAGACGGAGGGTTTTTGGGGATTTCATGGGATAAAGGGATTAACCGACAAAGTAGCCGCCTTGTTCGCCGAGTTTGCCGGAGACGGTGCGACGCAAGACAACAGTGTCGACGGCGGGCAATGTCAGCAAGCGTCGCACCAGCGTGTGCCGGCTGGCGAACTCCGGGCGCTCCACCGAGGCTTCGAGCGCGTGGCGGGCGGCGGCTTCGAGCCGTGGCAGGCTGTCGTTGACGTAGAGGAGGGCGAGGGCGGCCGGGATAATGTTCGCCGGAGTGCGGCGGCGGGTCTTCAAGGCCCGGAGCACGGCGCTTTCGCCGAGGTAGATCTCGGCGATGACATCGGCGAGTGCGGCGAGCACCGTCTGCTCGTCCGCAATTTTCTCGCCGAACTTCTTTTCGGCCAGGCCGCAGAGCAGGAAGACCAGCTGCTTGGCTCCGCCCAACAGGGCCCGGGCATTGAGCAGGTCATCGCCGGTGTCGGGTGGCGGCTCGAAGTCCTTCAGGCTGGCGAGGGTCTGGGCCATGGTCTGGGCCAGGGGGAAGCGCCCGCGCTGTTCGCGACGGAACAGCAGGCCGGGGATGAAGAGCCGGTTGATCTCGTTGGTGCCCTCGAAAATCCGGTTGATGCGCGAGTCGCGCAGCGCCCGGGCCGGTGAAAATTCCTCCGTGAAGCCGCACCCGCCGTGGATTTGCAGGGATTCGTCGGCCACCGTGAAAAGAATCTCCGAGCAGCGGACCTTGACGACCGAGCATTCCAGCGCGAATTCGTCGAGCGAGCGCGGGAACGCCGGGGTGGTCAGGTCGAGCATCTCCCCGGTGGCGGCGACGGCATCGATCAGCCCGGCGGTGCGGTGGGTCGCGCTTTCACCGGCGAAGACCCGGGCGGCCATGTCGGCAAGCTTTTGCTGGATGAGCCCGAAGGAGGCGAGGGGTTTGCCGAACTGCTGGCGTTCCTGCGCATACTTCACCGCGGCCCGGATCTGGTCCTTCGCCGGACCCATGATGCCGGCGCCGAGACTGTAGCGGCCGAAGTTGAGAATGTTGAAGGCGATGTAGGCACCCTTGCCGACTTCCCCGAGGACATTTTCCACCGGCACCCGGACGTCCTCCAGGATGACGCGGCGGGTGGAGGAGGACTTGATGCCGAGCTTGTGTTCCTCCCGGCCGGTGGAGACACCGGGGAAGGTTTTCTCCACGAGAAAGGCGGTCACGTGCCGGCCGTCCACCTTGGCGAACACGGTGAACAGATCGGCCCACGCGGCGTTGGTGATCCAGAGCTTGGCGCCGTTGAGGAGGTAGTGCCGGCCGTCGGGCGAGAGCACCGCCTTGGTCTTCATGCCGAGCGCATCGGAGCCCGAGCCGGCCTCGCTCAGGCAGTAGGCGGCCATCCATTCGCCCGTGGCGAGGCGCGGCAGATATTTCTGCTTCTGCGCGGGGGTGCCGAAGTAAATCAAGGGCTGCGAACCGATCCCGGTGTGCGCCGCGCAGGTGATGCCGAAGCCCGCCAGGCGCGACAGCTGCTCGTTCACCCCGAGGGCGGAGGTTTTGCCGAGGCCGAGACCACCGCAGTCCTCCGGCGTCTCGATACAGAGAAAGCCCAGCGCACCAGCCTGCTCGAAAAGACGGCGGGCCAGCCCGGGCTCCTGGTGCTCGAGGGCGTCGAGATGGGGGAAGACCTCCTTGTCCATGAACCGGGCGGCGGTGTCCGCCATCTGCCGGTCCTCGGGGGTGAGGTCCTCCGGCGTGTGGACGAGCTCAGGCGCGGTATCCTGCAGCAGGAAATGGGCGCCGGTCAGGTGCGGGGGGAGTGGAGCGAGATCGGACATGGGGCGGATTGAACAGGGGCGGCCGGATCAGAGGCCGAGGCGTTCGGCGAGGATTTCCGCGATGTCCATCACGCGGGTCTGGGCGCCGCAGGCGGCGACACCGTCGGACATCATCGTGAGGCAGAAGGGGCAACCGACGGCGATGGTCTTGGCGCCGGTGGCCAGGGCCTCAGCGGCGCGGGCGGTGGAAACGCGCTGCGACGGATCCTCCTCCATCCACATCCGGCCGCCGCCGGCGCCGCAGCAGGAGGTCTTTTCCTCGCGCCGCGCCATCTCGCGGAATTCGCCCGGTTTTCCGCCGGTGAGCGCCGAACGCAGGACTTCGCGGGGGGCGGCGTGGATGCCGTTCACCCGGGCGAGGTAGCAGGGGTCGTGGTAGGTAAGTGACTCGGGCGTGATGCCGCCGCCGGCCGGCAGCCTGAGGCGGCCGTCGCGCAGGAGCTGGGCGAGGAACTGCGTGTGGTGCTGGACCTCGAACTGTCCGCCGAACTGCGGATAATCCTTCAGGAAGACGTTCACGCAATGCGGGCAGTGGGCGATGATCTTCCGCACGCCGTATTTTCCGAGCGTGGCGATGTTGGCCGTGGCGAGCTCCTGGAAAAGGAATTCATCACCCAGCCGCCGGGCGGAATCACCGGTGCATTTCTCCTCGTTCCCCAGGATGGCGAAATTCACCCCGCCGGCCGTGAGCAGCTTGGTGACGGCGCGCGCGACCCGCTGGGCGCGCCGGTCATAGGAAGCGGCGCAGCCGATCCAGTAGAGAATCTCGAACGAGGGATTCTCTTTTACGGTGGGGGCCGAAAGGACAACGGAGGGAGTGGTCATGAGTTCAAGGTTTCGCGCCACGCGGCGCGGTCGGAGGCAGGAAGCCCCCAGGGGTTGGCGGCGGATTGCATCCGGCGCAGGGCGGTCGCCGCCGTGCCGCTGAGCGCGCCCTCGGCGACAAGATGGCGGCGCATATCGAGGATCAGCGTGACCTGATCGATGCGCACGGGGCAGAGGTCCACGCAGGCATTGCACACCGTGCAGGCCCAGAGTGCCTCCGCGCTGATGGTGTCCCCGTGCAGGTTCCGCGGGGCCGGTGCGCCTGGGGGCCGGGTGAGGGTGTCATCCATCAGCCGTTTCAAGTCCTGCACGATTTTCTTGGGGGAAAGCGGTTTGCCGGTGGCGTGCGCCGGGCAGGCGTCCTCGCAGCGCCCGCACTCCATGCAGGCGTCGAGACTGAGCAATTGCTGGCTGGAAAGGTGGCGGATGTCGCTAAGGCCGACCCGGCCGGTCTGTTCGAATTCCTCCAAGGTGATCGGCCGCAACTGCCCGAGCGCGGGCCGGGCCAGGAAGAGGTTCAACGGCCCGGCCACGACGTGGAACAGCCGGGTGAACGGGATGGCGCCGAAGAAGCCGAACACCAGCAGGGCATGCAGCCACCAGACGCCGAAATGAACCGCACGGGCGGCGGGTTCACCCAGCGGAGCGAGACCGCGCGAAATCCACAGGCCCACCGGCGAACAGTGCGCGGCCAGACCCTGGGGCTGTTGCCAGACGATGCGCAATCCTTCCACGAGGTAGCCGGTCACGCCGATGACGAGGAAGAGCCCGAGCACCCACCAGTCCGTGGCCCGGTGCCCGACGCTGGCCGGGAGCCGCGTGCGCCGCCACAGGAAGTAGCCGCAGCCGCCGAGGAAAATCAGGCCGAACACGTCCAGGGTGAATTCATAGACCACGTAATAGGTGCCGCGATGAAACGAGAGGGATTGTGAGATCATCGCCGCGAGGTGATCCATTTCCAGCAGGGTGGTGCCGAGAAGCAGCACCATGAACCCCGCGAACATCAGGATGTGCGCCCGGCCCGCCGCACCGCGTCCGCCGACGCGCTTCTGGCCGAGGCCGTCGATCAAGACGCGGCGCAGGCCGGGCTGCAGCCTGGCCAGAACGGCGCGGATGTTGCCGGCGAAAAGTTCGCGGACGTTGATGGACTGGCCCTGCCGCCAGAGGCGGAACCGCCGCCACACGCCGTAGACAAAGACCAGGGTCGAAACCACCGCGAGCGCGTAAAACAGCTGCTGCGATGAAGCCGGGATATTGCCAAAGGTCTCGCGCGACGGTTCCATGCGGGTGGGGCTCAGGATTTCAGCTTCGCGATCATCTCGGGCACGGCCTCGTAGATGTCGGCCACGAGCCCGTAGTCGGCGACTTCGAAGATCGGCGCGTCGCCGTCCTTGTTGATGGCCGCGATGACCTTGGTGTCCTTCATGCCGGCCAGGTGCTGGATGGCGCCGGAGATGCCCACCGCGAGATAAAGATCGGGGGCCACGACCTTGCCCGTCTGGCCGATCTGCAGGGAGTTGGGCGTGATGCCGGCATCGACGAGCGCGCGCGACGAGCCGACGGCCCCGCCCAGCGCGTCGGCCAGTCCGCCGACCAGCCGCTCGAAATCCTCGCTGCTGCGGATGGCGCGTCCGCCCGAGACGACGATGCGGGCTTCCGTCGGATCAGGGCGGCTGGCGGCCTTCTCCTCCCGGCCGATGAAGGTGGACAGCGACGGCAAGGCATCGGGGTTGACCGGCACCACCGTGAGGGCGGAGGGATCCTCCTGCGTCGGCCCCGGGGCAAAGGCCGCACCGCGCACCGTCGCCACCTTGACGGCTCCGGAGAGCCGGACCGTCGCCACGATATTGCCGGCGAACATCGGCCGGCGAAACAGCAGCGCGCCGCCCTCGGTCTGCACACCGATCACGTCGCTCACCATGCCGGCGTCGAGCAGTCCGGCCACGCGGGGGAGCAGGTCCTTGCTGAAAGTCGAGGCGGCCGCGACCACCAGCGTGGCCTCACGCGTCCGGGCGATTTCCGCCACGAGGTGCGCATACCGGTCGGCGAGCGGCTCGGCGAGCGCCGGTGAATCGGCGACCAGCACCTGGGCGGCACCGTAGCGGGTCGCCGCAACCGCGACCGGATGAACGTCCGCTCCCAGCACGAGCAGGTCGAAGGCGCCTCCGGTTTCGGCGCAGACCTTGCGGGCAAACGCCGCGGCGGAGCCGGTGGCCGGCTTGAGCACACCGTGCGCGTGTTCAGCGATGACGAGGATATGTTGCATGGATGGCGGCCTAGATAACCTTGGCTTCGAGCCGGAGCTTGCTGATGAGTTCGTCCACGGTCCGGACCCTCTGGCCGGCTTTGCGGCGCGGTGGGAGTTCCAGCCTGACGACCGTGGTGCGGGAAACGGCCTCCGTGCCGAGGTCGGCCAGGGTGACCTCCTCGATGGGCTTCTTCCTGGCCTTCATGATGCCCGGGAGGGAAACGTAGCGGGGCTCGTTGAGCCGGAGATCGGTGGTGAACACCGCCGGCAACCCCACTTCGATGATCTCGATGCCGGCGTCGGTTTCGCGGCGGCATCGTGCGCGTCGGGCTCCGGCCGCGATCTCGAGTCCGGAAACAAAGGTGGCCTGCCCAATGCCGAGCAAGCCGGCGAGCATCTGGCCGGCCTGGTTGGAATCGTCGTCGATGGCCTGCTTGCCCATGAAGACGGCGTCGGGTAGCTCGCGCCGGAAACAGGCGGCCAGCACCTTCGCCACGGCGAGCGAATCAAGCGAGGGGGACGTGCGGATCAGCACCGCCCGGTCTGCGCCCATGGCCAGACCGGTGCGGAGTTGCTCGATCGCCTCCTCGCCACCCAGTGTGACGACGACGATCTCGAGGCCGGGCTGGCTTTCCCTCATCCGCAGGGCCTCCTCGAGCGCAATGGCGTCGAAGGGGTTCACCGCGAACTTCACGCCGTCGGTCTCGATGCCCGCGCCGTCCGGCTGCAGGCGGATGCGGGTATCGGGATCAGGCACGCGTTTCAGGGGAACGAGGATCTTCATGGTCAATCTCAGCCGAGGAGTTCGAAGATGCCGGCGCCGGCCATGCCGCCGCCGACACACATGGTCACGAGACCGAAGCGGCCGCCCCGCCGCCGCAGTTCGGCCAGGATCGAGACCGTGAGCTTTGCGCCCGTGGCGCCCAGAGGATGGCCGAGGGCGATGGCCCCGCCATTCACATTGACTCGCTCCGGCGGCAGGCCGCATTCGCGGATGACCGCGAGCGCCTGCGCCGCGAAGGCCTCGTTGAGTTCGATCAGGTCAAGGTCCGCGAGCGTGAGCCCGGCGCGCTGCAACACCTTCGGAATCCCGACGACGGGTCCGATGCCCATCATCCCGGGCGCAACGCCGCCGACGGCGTAACCGACGAAACGGGCGAGGGGCTTGAGCGCCAGGGCCTTGACGCGCTCGCCGGAAACGAGCAGGACGGCCGCCGCTCCGTCGCTCATCTGCGAGGAATTGCCGGCGGTGACGGTGCCGCGCGGGCTGAAAGCCGGCTTTAGGGTGCTGAGCTTCTCCGGCGTCGAGTCGCGCCGCGGACCCTCGTCCGTGGTGAAACTGGATTCGCGCACCTGGCGGCGGAAGGAGGGGTCCAACAGGACTTCCCTCACCGGCACGGCGACGCATTCCCCGGCGAAGCGGCCGGCGTCGTGAGCGGCGAGGGCCTTGCGGTGGCTTTCGCAGGCGAAGGCATCCTGGTCCGCACGCGTGATGCCGTAGTGTTGCGCCACGTTCTCGGCGGTGAGACCCATGGGCAGATAGACATCGGGCCGGGTGTCCACCAAGGTTGGATTAAGGGTGGTGCGGTGGCCGAACATCGGCACCTGGCTCATGCTCTCCGCGCCGCCGGCAATGATCACATCGGCCATGCCGCTCATGATGCGCTGCGCCCCGAAGGCGATGGCCTCCAGGCCGGAAGTGCAGAAGCGATTGACGGTCACGCCCGGCACCGAGTCGGGCAGCCCGGCGCGGTGCGCGACGATTCGGGCGAGATTGTAGCCCTGTGCGCCTTCCGGCATCGCACAGCCGATGATCACATCATCGATCTCCACCGGGTCGATCACGGGGGTGCGTGCCAAGGTCTCGCGCACGACGAGGGCGCCCAGGTCGTCGGCGCGGACCGACCGGAGTTTGCCGTGGGGCGCCTTGCCCACGGGGGTGCGGACGGCGGCGACGATGAAGGCTTCGCGCATGGTCAGTTCCTCAGGGGTTTGCCGGTCTTCAACATGTGCTGGATGCGTTCCACGGTGCGGGCTTCGCCGCAGAGGCTCAGAAAGGCCGAGCGCTCCAATTCCAGGATGTAGCCCTCCGGCACCAGCTGCAGGCCGGTCCCATCGCCGCCGCACAGGACGTGGGCCAGGTGGGTGCCGATTTTCCGGTCATGTTCGCCGACATGCCCGGCTGCGTGCAGCCCATGCAGGATGGACTTGAGTCCGGCCAGGCCGCTCAACCCGATGGCGGGAATGTCGGTGCGCGGAGCCGGCGGGTGGTAACTGCCGGCCAGTTGGAGGACCTTCGCCTTGGCCTCGCCGATCAGCCAGTCGCGATTGAGCACCGGAGTCCATTCCCCGGTCCGCAGGAAACGGAGTTTTGCGGCATCGGCGGCACTGGTGGAGATCCGCGCCTGCGCGATGGTCTCCCAGGCGAGGCGCACGCCGGCGAAGAAATCGGGGTCGTGGTTGCGGAGGACCGCATCGGTGCAGCGGATGAGCATCTCCTTCGTGCCGTGGCCGCCGGGGATCAGGCCGACGCCGATCTCGGGCAGCCCCATGGCGGTCTCGGCCGAGGCGACGACGTGGTCACAGCCGAGCGCGAATTCGCAGCCGCCGCCCAGCGTGTAGCCGTGCACCGCGGCGACCACCGGTTTCCCGAACTGGCGGAGGGTGCTGGTCGCTTCCTGAAACTGCCGGAGCATGCGTTCCAGCTCCGGCCAGCGGCCGGCCTCGATGTGGGCGGCGAACTCCCGGAGGTTTGCTCCCGCGGAAAAGTGCGGCCCCTGGTTGCCGATCACCAGCCCGGCAAAATCGCGGTCCACCAGGTCCATCGATTCCCGCAGGAGTGCGAGCGTCCCATCCCCGATCACGTTCATCTTGGTGTGGAAGGCGAGGCAGGCGACGCTGTCGCCGAGGTCGAACAGGCTGGCCGACGCGTTCTGCCTCACGAGCCGGCCGGCCGAGGCCAACCGGGGCAGGGAGATCGCTCGGGGTGAGACGGGCACCTCGACCAGGTCGCGTTGGCTCCGGGAGTAGCAAAACTGTCTGGTCGCGCGTTCCTCGTAGAAGCGGGTCTGGCCGCAGGCGAGCAGATCCGAAACCAAGGCGGGCACGCGCCGGCCTTCCGCCTCCAGGCGGTTGGCCATCGCGGCCACCCCGATCGCATCCCAGATTTCGAAGGGGCCGAGTTCCCAATTGTAGCCCCACTTCATGGCCTGGTCGACCGTGAGGATGTCCTCCGCGATCTCGGGGATGTGATTGGCGGCATAGCACAGCACGGCGCTGAGATGCTGCCAGGCAAAGCGACCCGCCGGATCCTCCGCGGCGCACAAGGCCCGGATGCGGTCTCCGGCGCCGGGGATATCCTTGAGCGTGGCGAGGGCGGCGAACGCGGGCTTTTGCTGCGGACGATAGGCGAGGGTGCGGAGATCGAGTGTCTGGATCTCGCGTCCCTTGGCCGTCTGCACGCGCTGGTAGAATCCCTGGCCTTTCTTTTCGCCCCACCACCCGCGCTCAAGGAGCTCGGTGAGGAAGGGCGGGGCGGAAAAAACCTTCTGCTCGGCGGGATCGGGCAGCAGTTCCTTCAGGTTGCGGCCGAGTTGGGCCATGAGATCAATGCCCACCAGGTCGCAGAGGCGGAAAGTGGCGCTCGCTGGGCGGCCGATGAGCGGACCGGTGAGTGCGTCGACCTCGTCCACCGTGAAGCCGTCGGTGGCGGCCAGCCACAGGGCGGTCTGCAGATCGAAGCAGCCGATGCGGTTGGCGATGAAGCACGGGGTGTCCTTGGCGATGACGACACCCTTGCCCAGCACCTCTTCGGCGAAGGTGGCGAAGGCCCGCAGCAAGGCCGGGTCGGTATCGGGCGTCGGCACGAGCTCCAGCAGCCGCATGTAGCGCGGCGGATTGAAAAAATGCGCCGCAAAGCAGCGACGCCGGTAATGATCCGGCAGTGGCGCGAGCATGCGGTGGATCGGCAGACCGGAGGTGTTGGTCGTGACGATGATCTCAGGCCGTGCCACGGCGGCGATCTTTGCGTGGATCGCCTGTTTGAGCTCCATGCGTTCCAGCACCGCCTCGACTATCCAGTCGGCGTGGCGGAGAGCCGGCAGGTCGTCCTCGATGTTGCCCAGCGTGATGAGTTTTGCCGCCTCCGGAGTGAAAAGGGCCGGCGGCGAGAGTTTTTTCATGCGCTCGAAGAGCGAACGCACGATGCGGTTGCGCACGGCCGGGGTGGACAGCGCCTGGCCGGCGGCCTGCTCTTCCGGAGTGAGGGTGGCGGGCGCCACATCCAGGAGCAGGACCGGGATGCCGACGTTGGCCAGGTGTGCCGCGATCTGGGCCCCCATGGTGCCTGCGCCGATCACGGCGGCCTGCTTGGGGAAGAACGTCATGACGGGAGGAGGGAGGCGCGGAGCGCGCGTTTGTTGAGTTTTCCCACGCTGGTTTTCGGCAACTCCGACACGAGGCGGATGTCCTCCGGCACGGCCCAGCGGCGGAGTTTGTTCGTCTCGACGAAGGTGAGCAGATGTTCCCGCAGGGCGGCGGCGGTCGTGGTCGCGGCTTCAGCGCGCAGGACGACGAAGGCGACGGGGCGCTCGCCCCAGCGATCGTCGGCGATGCCGACAACGGCCGCCTCGCCGACGGCAGGGTGCTGGCTGAGCAGGCTCTCGATTTCCAGCGAGGAGACCCATTCACCGCCCGACTTGATGATGTCCTTGAGCCGGTCGGTGATGTGCAGATAGCCCTCGTCGTCGCGGTAGGCCACGTCGCCGGTGTGGAGCCAGCCGCCTCGCCACAGCTCGCGCGAGGCGTCGTCATTGCAGGTGTAACCCGCGGTGAGCCAGGGGGCGCGCACGACCAATTCGCCGATGTTCGCCGCGCCCTGGAGCAGATCCGCGCCGGATTCGTCCTGGATGTGAGCATCGACCAGCGGCATCGGAAAACCCGTGGTGGTGAACAGGCTGAGGCGTTCGGCGGGCGTGGCGCCAGCCAGGGTGGGTTTGATCCGGCTGACGGTGAGGATGGGACAGGTTTCCGACATGCCGTAGCCCGTGGTCACCTGGATGCCTTGGTCCAGGGCCCGCTGGCAGAGGCCCGGGGACAGCGCGGAGCCGCCGACCAGCATCTTGAGTCCGTCGAACTTCACCCCGCTCTTCACGGCCTGGGTGAGCAGCATGTGCAGAATCGTGGGCACCCCGTGGGTGACCGTCACCCGGTGCTCCACGAGCAGGCGGACCAGGCGCTCGGCTTCGTAGCGGCCCGGGTAAACCTGCTTGACGCCCAGCAGCGTGGCGATGAAGGGCATGCCCCAGGCGTGCACATGGAACATCGGCGTGAGCGGCATGTAGACGTCGTCCTGCCGGAACGAAAAAGGGTCGCCGTAGGCCGCCAGCCCGAAGCCCACGCCCAAGGTGTGCAGCATGAGCTGGCGATGGGTGAAGAAAACGCCCTTCGGTTCACCGGTCGTGCCCGTGGTGTAGAACGTCGTCGCCACGGTGTTCTCGTCGAGTTCGGGAAAATCATGGTCGGTCGATTCGCGCGCCAAGAGCGTCTCGTAGCTCTCGTCGAGCGGGCCGCCCCAGTAGTCCGCCATCGGAACCACCTGGCGCTTCGCGGTGAACCGCGGACGGAGCTGCTCGATCAGCGGGTAGAAGTCGTCGTGGACGAACAGCACCACATCCTCGGCGTGGTTGATGGTATAGAGGACTTGCTCGGGCGAGAGGCGGACGTTGATGGTGTGCAGGACGGCGCCGCACATCGGCACGGCGAAGAAGAACTCGAGGTAGCGGTGGCTGTCCCAGTCGAGCACGCCGATCGCGTCGCCGCGCTGCACGCCCAGCCGGCGCAGCAGGTTCGCCAGGCGCCCGACGCGGGCGGCGAAATCAGCGTAGGTGTGCGAATGATCCCGGTAATGGATCCGCTGCCCGGGGCACCAGTGCCGGGGGTGCAGCAGCAGTCGTTTCAGGATGAGCGGATAGGGGTGGGCGTGGTCGGGGTAACGATCCATGGGCAGGTTTCTCGGCGGCGTGGCGGGGACGGGTTAACCGGCGGCACAGTGGGGGAGTTTCTGCTGAAAATACAATAAAGAATCTTGATAAATACAAACAAAATACAATTGATTGCCGCCGTATCCGACTCCGAGGGCCAGCTCGGCAGTAGATTCCGCTCCCCGCGAACCCCAACCCCCCAATGAAAACATCCTGCTCCCGGATGGCGCTTCGCCATCTGTTCCAGGCCGCACTGCTGAGTGCCGGCCTGTTCGCCACCGTCTCCGCCCAGGACCGCAACATCCAGGTCAACGAAGTCTACCCGGCAGACATGTTCAAACTGGACGGCATCTCAACCAACACGAACGAGAACCGGCGCATCATAAATATGAGGAGCGTGCCCTCGGCCATCGGGGCCAGTGCCGTAGGCGACGGCATCGCGGACGACAGCGACGCGATCATCAACGTCATGGAATGGGTGATGGCCCAGTTGCGGGCTCATTGGGGCACCAGCGGCACGCCGTCGTCTCCTTTCTGGGAGGAGGGTTGGATCATCTATTTTCCGAACGGCACCTATCGGGTGACAAAGCCGCTGGTCTATTCCGGCACCAAGATACCCGACCCTTACATCCGCACGGTCACCAATCGCGAAGGCACCTGCCGTCTCATGCTCGTCGGCCAAAGCCGGGCCGGGACGATCATCAAGCTAAGTGACAACAATCCGGCCTTTGGCGCCTCTGTCACGAAACCGGTCGTGTCCTTTGCCCGCTTTGACTGGTCCCCGCCGACGATCAACAACAACATTCCGGCCGGGTTTCATTTCCGCAATTTCACGATCAACACGGGCACAGGCAATCCCGGCGCCGTGGGGCTCGAGTTTTATGGCGCGAACTACTCCCGGCTCGACAACGTCCGCGTCGTGGGCGACGGCAAGGTTGGCGTCCACCTGCGTGTCGCCACGGCCCACGGGTATTATTCGAACGTCATCGTCGATGGCATGAACTACGGCATCTACATGCAGGATGTCGGCGACAACGGCAACGACGGGGCGATGGAAACGCACGCCACCTTCGAATATGTTACGCTCAACAATCAGCTGACCAAAGGCATCTACCAGCAGGGCGTGTCGTCCTCGTTGCGGAAGATCCAGAGTTCCAACGCCGTGACCGCCCTGCACGTCGCCCCCCTCGGCGTGCGCCTGCCCCAGGCGTTGATCATCGACTCGAATCTCGCCAACGGCACGTCGGGCGCCACCGCGATCCAGGTGGACGCGGGCGAACTCTACGCGCGAAACATCTCGGTGTCCGGATACGGCTCCACGGTCAAGAAAGGCAGCACCGTCGCGGCGACGGGCGCCATCACCGAATACCTGACCAGCCCGCCGATCATCAACAGCGGCCGGGCCAATCCGGGCATTGTTTCGTTGAACCTGCCCATCGAGGAGTATCCGGTGGTGTCCTGGATCTCGGACTTCGCGGAGTGGGCCAATGTCGACACCTATGCCGGATCCACGGACGCGCAGAAAGCCCAGGCGGCGATGAATTCGGGCAGGAAGGTCGTCTATTTCCCAAAAAACAGCTACGATTTCGGGAGCACTACGGTAACCATTCCCGCGACGGTCGAGCAGGTTATCGGCTCCTCGACGAAGATCAAAGGCTTGGGCGGGGACATCTTCAGCGTCAACGAGGAGTCGTTGGACCACCTGCTGGTTTTCAATCATCTGACGCTGGACAACGGCCAGATCGCGCAGAGCGAGCATCGCGACCTGCTCCTCGAAAGCACGCTGGGCCGCGCCAATCTCTACAAGAGCCAGCTGACAGACGCCGGCACCAAGCTCTACGTCAACAACGCCAACGGCTTCATGCGCGAGCCCGGCATGGTCAACAACATCAAGGCGTGGGTCCGTTGGAACGACAATGAGAAGCCGGCCGACTGGCAGTTTACGGCTTCCGCCGGATCGACCGTGTGGATGTTCGGTTTCAAATCCGAGAAGACTTGGTCTGTATTCCAGGTGGCTCCTGGCGCGCGCCTTGAAGTCTTGGGTGGCGTCACCAGCCGGCAGGGCACCGATCCGGGCACGGATCGGGTGGCGATCCTGAACAATGGTGGCGATCTCTCCATCATCACGAACACAATCCGCAACGGGACGGTGAACGACCGCCTGTGGTCGCCGATGATCCAGGACGTGCAGACCGGGCTGCCCACGTTGAATTTGGCGATGACTTATTCCGGCTTCGTTCCGCGCGGCTGGACCGGCAACATCATCATCCCGCTCTACGCCAGCTACACCCCGGCCAACGGGCTGCCGACCGCGCCGACCAACCTGACCGCGACCGCCGGCAACCAGCAGGTGACGCTCAACTGGACCGCCGCGACCGGGGCGACCAGCTATTCGGTCTACCGCGGGCTGACGCCGGGCGGGCAGGGAGGCACGCCGATCGCGACAGGGATCACGGCCACGACCTACCCCAATACCGGCCTCACCAACGGCACCACCTACTATTATAAGGTTGCCGGGGTGAATGCCAACGGCACCGGCGCGCTGTCGAACGAAGCAGTGGCGACGCCGGGCACGGGAACGACCAAGTTGACGGTAGCGGCCGCCACTGCGAGCGACAGCGAGTTTTTCAACGGGCCGTCTAAGGCGATCGACGGCAGCACCAGCACGCGCTGGAGCGCCAGCGTGCTCAGCTGCCCACCGGCCCACTGGCTGCAGCTCGATCTCGGTTCGGTGCAAACCGTGAACACGGTGAAGACACTGTTCTACAACGGCCTGACTTACACCTACGACATCTCGGTCTCCACCGACAACGTGATCTTCACGACAGTGGTGCCGAGCCATAACACGACGGTGCCCTATGCGTGGGAAACCGACTCGTTTGCACCGGTCAGCGCCCGTTATGTCCGGATAAACATTTCATCTAAGAACGGCGGCGGGCCCAACACCAAGCCCGGCATTCTCGAGGCCGAGGTTTATCAGTAATTCACGCTTATGTCACGCAACCCGGCCGGCGCTGCGGCGCCGCCGGGTTTTAGACCATGAATCCCGGACTGCATTCCTGCGGAGATCCGCCAAGGCGGACTTCGGCTGGCATCCTGCCCAGGACTCTGCAGTTCTCCGTCCGGGCCCTCGTGGGGGCGATCTGCGGATGCGCGAGCCTGGATGTTCCCGCCGCCAGCCGGGATGCCCTGGTGCAAAATTCGCCCTTTGACACCCCGCCATCGAACCTGGCCCGCCCCCACGGCAACCTTGGGTGGGAGTTGCGTGGAGTGGTGATGGAGGATCAGGAGTGGCTGTTTTGCCTGCACGATTCGGCCAGCGGGTCATCCCGGTGGCTGCGGCTGAACGAATTCTGGGGGGATGTCTTCGTCGGCGGCTATAGCCCTGACGATGGCGTCGTCCTCGTTGCGGTAAACGACGAGGTTTTATTGCTGCGACTTAAGCGCGCCAAAATAATTCTGAGCAGACCGGGCGAACCGCCACCTTCGGAAGAGTCCGAAATGCAGAGGGAAGGAGAACCCCGCGAGAATGCTGCCTACAGACAGGCTCTTATCAGTGAGATTCGCCGCCGCCGGGCGTTGCATGAACTGAAAGCCGACCAGGATTCGCCTCGGGTTCATGCGACAGCTGGAATTGCCCGGCCGCGGACCGACCACCAAGCCGGCACCCGCGAAGCGGAGGTGCCATACTGAACCAGCCGGACTGGCTTGAACCGCGGGCCAACCCGCTGTCCGGCCGACGGGTGGATATTGTTTGAAAATGTATTCTGCGAGAAGCCGCAAGCGCCGGCCGGCCTGATCCGGTATGCTGCCGCCTCGCCCCGAGATCACCGCTCCCAAGCCCCCTCCAATGCCTCGTCTGCAAAACAAAATTTGCGTCATCACCGGCGCTTCCGAGGGTCTCGGTTTGGAGATCGCCCGCGCCTTTGCCGCCGAGGGTGCTGCCGTTGTCATGCTCGCCCGTTCCGCCGACAAGCTCCAGGCGCGCGCCGCGGAGCTGCGGGCCGCCGGCCATCGCGCCTTGCCGATAACCTGTGATGTCGGCCGCACCGACCAGGTGCAGGCCGCGATCGCCGCCACACTCGCCGAGTTCGGACGCCTCGACGTGCTCGTCAACAACGCCGCCGTCGCCATTCCCGGCGATATCACGGACCAGACCGATGCGGACTGGCATGCTCTGCTCAACATCAACCTGCTCGGCGTATTTCGCGGCATCAAATTCGTTTTGCCAGCGATGCTCGCCCAGAAATCCGGCAGCATCATCAACCTGGCGTCCCTGCAGGGTGATCGCTCGTGGGATCATTGGACCACCTACGCCGCCGCCAAGGGCGCGATGAAGGCCATGACGCGCCAGCTCGCCGGCCAATACGGCGCCCAAGGCGTCCGCTTCAACTGTATCTCGCCCGGCGCCATGGACACGCCGATGAACCAGGCGCGCCGCGCCAAGGAAGGTGAGGCATTGTATGAGGCCAACTGCCGCCTGCACGCTCTCGGCCGCATGGGCCGGGCCGACGAGGTCAACGGCGCCGCCGTCTTTCTCGCCTCCGACGAGTCCTCCTTCGTCACGGGCGCCGACCTCGTGGTCGATGGCGGCCTCAGCGTTCTCACACGCGCCTGATCCGCTCCCGGCGACTCAATCCTCCCTCGGCCTCTTCTCTATCTGCCATGACACAAGCTCTCTCCGATCTCCGCGTGCTCGATTTCACCCAGCTCCTGCAGGGGCCCTATGCCACCCAGATGCTGGGCGACCTCGGGGCCGACGTCATCAAGATAGAAAAGGCCGGCGACGGCGACCTCTACCGCTCCATGACGTTTTTCAACGAGTGGATCGGGGAGGGCGAGAGTCCTTGCTTCCTCGCGTGGAACCGCAACAAGCGTTCCCTCGCGCTCAACCTCAAGGATTCCCGCGCCCGCGAGGCCGTCCTGCGCATTGCCAAAAAAGCCGACATCGTCGTGGAAAACTTCCGCCCCGGCGTGATGGACAAGCTCGGCTTCGGTTACGAGGCGCTGCACACGCTCAATCCCGGTCTCATCTACTGTTCCGCCACCGGTTGGGGTTCCGATGGCCCCTATGTCACGCGTCCCGGTCAGGATCTGCTCGTGCAGAGCCTCGCCGGCGCCACTTATGCCAGCGGCCGGGCAGGGGACGGGCCCGTTGCCATCGGCACCGCCCTCAGCGACCAGCTTGGCGCCCTGCACATCGTTTACGCCGTCCTCGCCGCGTTGCACCACCGCACGCGCACCGGCCTGGGCCAGAAAATCGAGGTCAACCTGCTGCAGTCCGTCCTCGCCTTCCAGATGCAGGATTTCTTCACCGTGCAAAACCTCGGCCGCGGTTTCCAACGTCCCGCCTCCGGCATCGCGCATCCGGGCAACGGCGCGCCTTTCGGCATCTACCGGACCAAGGACACCTATCTCTCCATCGCCATGAACCCGTGGGACAAGATCATCGCCGCCCTGGGCGACGAGTCCCTCCACCGCTACGACGATCCGCAGGTGCGCTTCGACCGGCGCGACGAGATCCATGCGGAGATGGAGAAGCACACGGTCACAAGGACCACCAACGAATGGCTCGCGATCATGCTCGCCCTCGACATCTGGTGCGCCCCCGTGCTCACGCAGGCGGAAGTCGCCGACGATCCCCAGGTTCGCCATCTCGAGGCCTTCACCGAGATCGACCACCCCACCGCCGGCCGGGTCAAGGTGACCAACATTCCCTTCCGCATGAGCGCGACCCCGGGCGAGATCCGCCGCCCCGCGCCCCTCGTTGGCCAGCACGGTCGCGAACTTCTCCGCGAATACGGCTACGACGAAGCGGCCATCGCCGAACTCGAGCAGGCCGGCGTGCTCACCGTCGAATCCCCTGAATAGACCCATGAAGAATTATCAACATCTTCGCTACGAAACGGCTGATGGCATCGCGACCATCACCTTCGACCGGCCCGACCAGCTCAACGCCATGAACCGGGTCATGATGGAGGAGATCATCCACGCCGTCACGCGCCTCGACACCGATCCCGCGGCCTGCGTCGGCCTGCTCACCGGGGCCGGCCGCGCCTTCATGGCCGGGGCCGACATCAAGGAATACGCCCGCCAGACCGAGGCCGGGTTCGAAAGCTTCCAGATCCTGGGCCGCAGCCTTTATGCCGCCCTCGAGGGCAACCGCAAACCTGTCATCGCGGCCCTCAACGGCCACGCCTTCGGTGGCGGCCTGGAAATCGCGCTCGCCTGCGACCTGATCGTCGCGGCCGACGGCGCCAAGATGGGGCTGCCGGAAATCTTGCTCCATCTCATTCCCGGCGGCGGCGGCACCCAGCGCCTGCCGCGCAAGCTCGGTCTCACCCGCGCCAACGAACTCCTCTTCACCGGCCGCACCGTCACCGCTGCTGAGATGCATGCCTGGGGAGTCATCAACCACGTCTATCCCCGCGACACCTTTGCCGCCGAGGCCCGCGCTTTCGCCGCCACACTCGCCGATAAATCCCCCGAAGCCCTTCGCGTGCTCAAGCAGCTCACCCAGCTCGCCGCCGGTCCCTTCAATCCGGCGGCCCAGGCATTGGAGAACGAGGCGCTCGGCCGCTTCTACCGCTCCGCGGCGGCGCAGACCAGTATCCAGGACTTCCTCGTGCAAAGCGAAACACGCCGCGCGACCAAGGCCGCCGCGGCACCGCCGGCAACTGCGCCATGATCGAACTCACCGGCATCACCTGGGATCATCCCCGTGGTTATGCGCCGCTCCAGAGCAATGCCGTGAGCGCCGGAGTTCATGTCACCTGGCAGCGCCGCTCGCTCAAGGATTTCGGCGACGCCACGCTGGCCGATCTCGCCCGCCGTTTCGATCTCATCGTCCTGGATCATCCTCACATCGGCGAGGCAGCCAGCGGGCCGCTCCGCCCGCTTGACACTTTGCTTTCCCCTTCGGCTCTCGCCGCCCTCGGCACTCCGGCCGCTGGCCCCAGCTTCGCCAGTTACCAATACGGTGGACACCAATGGGCGCTCCCGGTGGATGCGGCTTGCCAGGTCGCGTCTTACCGCCCCGATCTCCTCTCCGCTGCCGACCTGCCACGGACTTGGGAGGAAGCGCACGCTCTCGCTGCCGGTCTCCGCTCGTTGGGACTGCACATGGGGCTGGCCCTTTGTCCCACCGACAGCCTGTGCTGCTTCCTTACGCTCGCGGCCCAGGCAGGGGATGCGCCGGCCGATGACCGCTGGATCCGTCGCGAAACGGTCCTCGCCGTTCTTGCCCAGCTGCGCGCCCTGCTCGCCGCCTGTCATCCCGGCTGCCTCGATTGGAATCCCATTGCGCTGTATGAACACATGGCGGCCGGCGAGCCCATCGCCTACTGCCCGCTCGCTTTCGGCTACACCAATTATTCGCGCCGCATCCTTGAACCGAATCGCCGGCGTCTCGCCTTTACGGACATTCCCGGTCGCACCGGCGCGCTCCTCGGCGGTGCGGGCATCGGGGTTTCGTCGCACGGTCGTAACCCCGCCGCCGCGGCCGCCTACGCCGCGTGGATCTGCGGAGCCGATGTGCAACGCACGGACTATGTCATCGCCGATGGTCAGCCCGGTCATGGCGCCGCGTGGCATGATGAAAACGCCGACCGTGTGACCGGCGCCTTTTTCTCCGGCACTCGCGCCACCCTTGACGCGGCCTACACCCGCCCCCGGATTCCCGGCTGGCCGGCGTTTCAGGAAGCGCTGGGCGACACGGTTCACGCCCACCTGCGGGGCACTCTCACGGCGGAGTCCGCCGCTGACACGCTTGCCCGCCTTCACGCGGTCCACCTCGGTAACAAATCCGGCCAGTCCGTCGGCGGCAATCCCGCCACTCTTGTATGAGAACGTATCGTGAATGATGCCGCAAGCGCCCGCCGGCCTGATCGGCTATGCTGCGGCCCGTGACTGCCAACCCGACATTTCCTGAATCCAATGCCGAAGTTTGACCAGTCCCCCTGACAACCCCCGCCCATCCCATGACCACCCTCGAACAACTCACCCAGGCCGTCGAATCCGGCAAAAGCAAGGACGCGAAGGCGCTCACCCAACTCGCCCTCGACGAGGGCGTGGGCCCGGCCGACATCGTGGACCGGGCGCTCGTGCCGGCGATGGCCGCGGTCGGCGAGAAATTCAAAAACAACCTCATCTTCGTGCCCGAGATGCTCGTCGCGGCGCGGGCGATGAAGGAATCGATGACCTTGCTCGGGCCGCGGCTGGTCGCCGCGGGCATCACGCCGAAATACACCGCGCTCCTCGGCACCGTCGAGGGCGACCTCCATGACATCGGCAAGAACCTGGTCGGGATCATGTGGAAGGGCGCGAACTTCCGGGTCATCGACCTCGGGACCAATGTGTCGGCCGCCAAGTTCATCGCCGCCATCCAGGAGCACAAGCCCCAGCTGGTCGGCCTCTCCGCGCTGCTCACGACCACGATGCCGGCCATGGCGGCGACGCTGAAGGCGATCAGGAGCAGCGGTTGCCCGCCGGTGAAGGTCCTGGTCGGCGGCGCCCCCATCACGCAGAAATATGCCGACGAGATCGGTGCCGACGGCTATGCCTCCGATGCCGCCGCGGCGGTCGATGCGGCGCTGCGCCTGATTGCTTGAAGCCGACGCCGGCGTGTCCGGCTGAATCCAGGAACCAAGGACCATGAAATTTCGCCAACTCGCCATCACCCATCCCGACGACCTGCTTTTCGGTCATGCCCCGAAGCCGGTCGTCACCCGTCGCGGCCTCCGCATCGGCGGCGGGCTGGTCTATCCGGAACTGAATTTCACGCTGCCGCCGATGGAGGTAACGGCCGCGACCATGCCCGCCGTCGTGCGGCAGTATCGCGAGATCATCGCCGATGCGCTCCGCCGCGCCGCGGAGCTCGAGGCCCCGGGCGTCGTGATCGAGTTTGAAACCGTGCCGCCGATGACGGCGACGCCGGCCTTCGGCCTGGAGATCGCGCAGGTGCTGCTGACGGGGATGGAGGATGCGCACAAACAATACGGGCTGGCGTCCGTGTTGCGCATGACGCCGAACGACAACCGCGAGTTTGCCCGGCCGCCAGTCATGCGTTCCGGCGAGCATTGGGAACGGATGCTGGAGCTGTTCGATGGTTCGGCCAAGGCCGGCGCCGAGCTGCTCAGCATCGAGTCGGTCGGCGGGAAGGAATTGCACGATGATGCGCTCATGTCGTGCGATCTCGGGCAGGTGATCTTTTCGCAATGCGTGCTCGGCGTGCGCGACATGGAGTTTCTGTGGAAACAGCTCGCGGCGGTCGCCCGGCGGCACGGTGTCGTCTGCGCCGGCGACACCGCCTGCGGTTTCGGCAACACCGCGATGGTCCTCGCCGAGCAGAAGATGATCCCGCGGGTGTTCGCCGCCGTCGTCCGCGCCATTTCCGCCGTGCGCACCCTTGTCGGTTACGAGCACGGGGCGATCGGGCCCGGCAAGGATTGCGGCTACGAAAATCCGTATCTGAAGGCCATCACCGGCTGTCCCATGGCGATGGAGGGCAAGACCGCCGCCTGCGCCCATTTCAGCCCGCTGGGCAACATCGCCTCCGCCTATGCCGACACGTGGTCCAACGAGTCCGTGCAAAACGTGCGGCTGCTCGCCGGCATGGCGCCGACCTGCTACATGGAACAGCTCATCTACGACTGCCGCCTGATGAACCGGGCGCTGGGGGAGGGCAGGGAGTCCGCGCTTACCTTGCGCCGCTGGATGGTCGAGTCCGATGCCGCGCTCGATCCGCAGGCCTGGGTGCTCACCCCTGACAGCGTGATCGCCATCGCCAGCGTGATTGTCGGTGCGCCCGATCATTATCAGGCGGGTGTCGCCGCCGCCCGGTGCGCTGTGGAACGCCTGCGCACGGCCCATGCCGCCGGCCGGCTCAAGATCATCCCGCGGGAAGTGGGTTTTCTCGATCGTATGTCCGCGCAGCTCGACGAGCTGCCCGCGGCCGAGAGCGAGTTCATCGAACAACAAAGGGCGCTGGCCGATCCGGAGCGGTGGCTCCCGGCGGAGTATGGAATCTGAGACATGACCGCTGCCGACACCGCGGTTGCTGCACCGTGGTCCGCCCATCCGGCGGCGCCGCCCCGCTGCGTGGTGGTCACCGGTCCGGTCGGCGCGGGCAAGACCCGCTGGCTGCAGTGCTGTGTGCGGCGGCTGTTGCAACGACAACCGGCGGCCCGGCCGGCGGTGCTGCTCGCCGAGGAAGGCCGGACCCGCATGGAGAATTTCTGCCGGGAGACGCCCGGCGTCGTCTGGCGCAAGCTCAGCCTGCCCTGCACCTGCTGTCCGGCCGCGGCCGATTTGCCGGGCGCAGTGCGCGCCCTGGTCGGCCCGGCGCGGGCGGACTGGCTTTTTCTCGAACTGCCCGTCATCGCCGCTCCCGGCCTGCTGGCTGAGTTCGACCAGATGCTCGGCTGGTCGCGATCGTTCGTCGCCTGTCTCACCCCGCGGTGGGCCCGGGCGCTGGCGGCGGAGGAAATCCCCCCGTTCCAGAGCGTCCTGTTCGGTCAGGCTGACATCGTGATCGCCGGTCCGTCCGACGCCGAGCGGGCCGTGGATCGCCTGATTCCGGAGGCGTGCCCGCCATGACCCCGTGTGCCACGCACCGCCCGTGTGGCCGCCGCCCGGCGCCTGATCGGCCGACCCCAGCGCGATTTTCCCCATGAAAACCAACCTCCTCGCCCTTGCCCTGATTCTCGTGGCCGCACTCTGGCGCGTCGCGAACGTATTCGAGCCGTCGCTCTTCAACGTGGCGCCCGTCACGGCGCTCGCGTTCTGCGGCGCGGCCTATTTCCGCGACTGGCGCTGGTGGCTGGTGCCCTTCTTCGCGCTGACGGCCTCGGACCTCTGGCTGAACCACTATCATGCGATCGAGTTCGGCTACACCTGGTCGGGCGGTGAAATGCTGCTGCGTCTCGCGTGCGTGGCCGGGGCGCTCGGGCTCGGCCGGCTGGTCGCGCGCCGCCGCAACCTGTCCACCCTCGTCGCGGGGGCGCTGGGCAGCTCCCTGCTCTTCTACCTCGGCACCAACTCCGTCGCCTGGTTTGCCGACCCTTTCTATGCGGGCAACGCGGCCGGCTGGTGGCAGGCGATGACGGTCGGGCATCCGGAGTTCCCGCCCACGCTCTGGTTCTTCCGCAACACGCTGGTCGGCGATCTGCTCTTCACCGGCCTGTTTGTCGCCATCCATCAATTCAACACGGTGCGCCTGCCCGCGACGGCCGGCATCGTCCGGGGGTGAACATGACCGCGATGAATCCTGCCGCTCCGCACCGTCCGCTGGTCGGACTGTCGACCAAGCCTGACTACGAAAAGGGCCTGGCCCGCATCGAAGCCTGGTTCCACCAGGCCGTGCTGGACCGTCCGCCCGTGCGTTTCTACCGGCACAACCTCCAATTCGAGCTGGGCGTGCCGCTGGACCGGGCGCGCTGGCCGTCGCTCGAAGCGCGCTGGATGGACACGGATTACCAGCTGGAAAGCTACGAGCGCTCGATCGCGGGGAAGGTGTTCCACGCGGAGACGTTCCCGATCTTCTGGCCGAACCTGGGACCGAGCATCTACTCGGCCTTCTACGCGGGCCGGCTCGAGTTCGGCGAGATCACTTCGTGGTTCGATCCGGTGATCACCGACCTCGACGATCTCTCCGTGCTGCAAACCGATCCTTGCGCCAGCGTCTGGTTCCGGAAGATCGAGGAGATCACCCGGGCGGCGCTGGCCCGCTGCGGCGACCGCTATTGGGTGGCCTACGCCGACCTGCATCCGGGGCTCGACTGCGTGGCGGCCTGGCTCGGGACCGAGGCCCTGTTCATGGCGATGGCGACCGAACCGGAGAAACTGGCGCCGTTGATCGAACTGTCGTCCCGGGATTTTCGCCGCATCTTCGACCGGCTGGACACGATGTTGCGGGAGGCCCGCCAGCCGTCCACGGGCTGGTTGAACATCCCGAGCCGCCGGCCGTATCACATCCCGAGCTGCGACGCCTCCAGCATGGTCTCGACCGAGTATTTCAAGCGGTTCTGCCTGCCCCCGATGCACACGGAGATGGCGGGCATGGAGCGGGCGGTGTTTCACCTGGACGGAAAGGGCATGGCGCCGCATGCCGAGGTCATCCTCAACCAGCTGGACATCCAGGCGGTCCAATGGGTGCAGGGCGTGGGCACAGACTGGCCGATCCTGCAATGGATCCCGCTGCTCAAGCGCATCCTGGCCGCCGGCAAGTCCGTGATGGTCGACGTCCCGCTGAACGAACTCGACGAGTTCATGGCCCGGATGCCGCGCGAGGGCGTTTTCCTCTGTCTCGGCGTGCCGGAGGGCACAGAGGCGGACTACCTGAAACGCGTGGAGCGCTGGTGAGCTCCTGATCTTATGAACGGTTACCAACGCATCACCGCCGCACTGAAGGGCGAATGGCCGGACAAGGTTCCGGTCATCTTGCACAACTTCATGCTCGTCACGCGCGAGGCCGGCCTGACGCAGACGCAGTTTCGCGAGCATCCCGATCTCGCCGCCGGGGCGTTCATCCGGTCCGTCGAGAAATACGGTGACGACGGCGTCTATGTGGATTTCGACACGGCGACACTCGCCGGAGCCGTCGGCGTGCCGGTGGAGTTTCCCGAGGATTCGCCCGGGGTGGCCCACGCCGGGTGTCTGGCCACGCTGGAGGCGGTGGACGATCTGGAGCCGGTCGACATCGGAGCCTACCGCCATGTGCAGCACTGGCTGGAAATCGTGCGCCGGCTGCGCGCGCATTTCGGCGACGAGATCCTCATCCGCGGCAATTGCGACCAGGCGCCGTTCTCGCTCGCGTGCGCCATGCGGACCCCGTCGGAATGGATGGTCGACCTGTGCGATCCGGACAACGAGCCGCGGATCGCGCGATTGCTGGAGCATTGCGCCGACGCGGGGCGGCAGATGATCCGGCTCATGGCGTCGGCCGGCGCGCACATGGTTTCCAACGGCGACAGCCCCGCCGGGCCCGCGATGATCTCCCCGGCGATGTATGCGAAATTCGCGCTGCCGGCCGAGCAGGCCCTGATCCGGGAGGCGCATGCCCTCGGGCAACCTTACGCGCTCCATATCTGCGGCGACACTTCACTCATCCTGAATGACATGGCTCGCTCCGGGGCCGATGCGGTCGAACTCGACTACAAGACCGACCTCGCCGCCGCCCATGCGGTGTGCAAGGACCGCATCACCTTCATCGGCAACCTCGACCCGAGCGGCGTCGTGGCCCGCGGCACCGTTGCCGAGGTTCAGGCCGAAACGCGTCGCGTGCTGGAAATGTTTGCCGACACACCGCGCTTCATCCTCAACGCCGGCTGCGCCATCCCGCCGAGCGCCCCCGCGGCCAACATCCGCGCCTTGATCGCGACCGCCCGTGAATTCCGATAAGCATCCATTGAGCAGCCTGCAACGATACCTCGGGATGCTCAACGGCAGCGAGGTCGACTTTGTTCCGCGCATCCCGATTCTCATGCAGTTTGCGGCCGAATACATTGGCAGCAACTACGGCGCGTTCGCTTCCGACTTCAAGGTATTGACCGCAGCAAACTTCGCCTGCGCCCGCGAGTTTGGCATCGATCAGGTGAACACCATGTCCGATCCCTATCGGGAAACACAGGGTTTCGGCGCAAAAGTCATCTTTTCGCCCGGGATGGGGCCACGTTGCGAGCAACTTCCGCTGGAGGATGATCCGGACCTGGCCAGGCTGCCCCGGCCGAATCCTCTTGTAGCCGAACGGATGCGCGACCGCATCGAAGCAGTCCGCGCCTATTGCGACCAGGGCCAAGGCGAATATTCGATCCTGGGCTGGGTTGAAGGTCCGGCGGCGCAAGCGGCGGATCTGCGCCGGCTCGAGAACTTTTTCGTGGATCTGCTGGAAGATGAAATTTACATCGGCGACCTCATGGATATCTGCGTGGGTGTCGCCCTGGAATTCGCCCGACATCAGATCGAGTCCGGCGCGGACACCATCGGCATCGGCGACGCCGTGGCGAGCCAGGTTTCGCCCGACGTCTACGAGCGCCTCATCCTCCCGCGCGAACTTAGGCTCGTGCGCGGCATCAAGGCAATGGGCGCGAAGACGCGGATGCACATCTGCGGGAATATCACCCACCTGCTGCCCGGACTGGCATCGCTTGGGCTGGATGTGATCGATGTGGATCACATGGTCGCTCTTCCGAAGGTTCGGGAAATCATTGGCCCGAAGGTGGCCATCGGAGGAAACCTTGATCCGGTCGCGGACATTTTACGCGGAACTCCTGATTCGATCCGGGCGAAACTCGAGCGATGCTACCGCGAAGCCGGCAATCCGTTCTTGGCCAATGCGGGTTGCGAAATACCAAGCAGAACGCCGCATGAGAATCTAAAGGCGCTTTGCGATCCGCTGTCCTATTCTGGCCGGAGATAGGGGGCAGACTGCTTTTTCGAGCCGTCAGGGTTTATGATGTGTCTTCAAACCAACCAATTTCCACTTCCGTTCATTCCGAACGCAGTGAGGAATCTCGACGTGCGCAGACAGCATCACTTTCGCTGCGGGAGATTCCTCACTGCGTTCGGAATGACAACGCGGTTGAAGACACGCCCTAGCACTTCCGAGGCTGCCAGAGTTCAAACACCGATAAAGACAACCAAGGATAACCGGACACTTGTTGTCACCAGGCTTTGCCACTGGCGCTCCTTCTGAAAATAGGAAACCCGCATAGCATTGAAGCCATGCGGGTTAATCTAGATGGTGGACCTTACTGGTGTCGCACCTTCAGAGGGATAGGTGTCTTGGTTGCGCCCCGGTTGCGCAGTGATTGGGGTCCGGACTGAATTCGGAGCAAGCCTTCTAACGGAGTGGGTGACGCGGGAATGCATCTCTGTGGCATGAATCCCACGGACACAACACAGAACAAGAAAACTACGGTTTTGCTGACGCGCTCGCAGGAAGCCGCACTCACGCAACTGCTGGCTCTAGCCCGGCTGAACTTCTCAAACCCGAGTTACGGTCCGGTAAAGTTGAGAACCATTCCTCTCATCTTGGGACCTTCTGGAGTAGGGAAGACGCATCTCGTCCGGGAACTGGCCGAACGGCTTAAGCTCCGTGTGCTGAAGCTGTCTTATGGGGAATGGATCATCGAAGCTGCGCGGCACGAGCCATCTACCTTCCGGCGGATTCGGCAGGAGCTAGACCGCGGCCAGAGTATTCTCCTCCACATCGATGAATTGGACAAATTTGTGTTCACGACGGATCCTTGGTCGCGGGCGCTGTTCGGAGAGGTCTTCGGGCTGTTGGACCGGGCGCCCGGTGCGACCTCTCATCACGCCGTGGAAGTTGGAAAGGGGCGGCTGCCGGGATGGACTGATGAGCAGGTGCAGCAGTTGGCGAGCAATGTCTTTATTGTGACGAGCGGCACATGGATGAGTCTGTTTGAAGCGCGCGTGCGCCGCCCGATTGGGTTTTGGCAGGGCCAGGAGTCGAAGGGGGGGATTGATCTGGCCGCGCTTCGTAGTGCGGTCCGCAACCAGGGCATTATTCCGGCGGAGCTGTTGAACCGACTGAATGAAGACTGGCTGGTCCTCGAGCCCTATTCGGAGAATGATTTTCGGGCGCTGGCCAAGAGCATGGAGCTGAGTCCTGACCTGTTTGATCCGGAGGAGGCGGTGGCGAGTGGTCTAAATTTTCGGTTCTTGGAAAATCGGCTGACCCGGTCGGCGGTGGCTGCGATGCAGGAGCGCGAGACCCTGGCGGCTGAGACGTTACAACAGGAATGAGTCTGTTCCGCACCCCACGAGCAATGAATCTCAAGATTCTCCATATTGCCGATCTGCATGGTAACATCGATTGGTTTAACTGGCTCCGCCGGCAGGCTCCGACCTATGACTTGGTGTGCATCGCCGGGGATCTGCTCGATATGAAGGATGACCACGGGCTCACACGGCAGATGAACGCTGTCGACAAATTACTGCAGGATTTTCCCGCCTCGCTCGCCCTGTGTTCCGGCAATCACGACATGGTCCACGAAGATGCCGCGGCGTCGGGGCGTCTATGGCTCGCGGCCCTGCGGAGAGAGAATTTTTGGATCGACGGGGACCGATTCACATTGGGCGGCCATGGCTTCCGTTGCTTGGGGTGGGGAAATCCGGTGCCGCCTACTCATCCCGAGGAAATCTGGATCACGCATGCACCGCCCGACGGGTGCGGAGTTGGCCGAAACCGACGGGGCCAGGATCTCGGTGACTTCGAATTAGGGGGAGCGTGTCGAGATCCGCAGGGGCCAAGCATGGTTCTTTGCGGGCACATTCACGCACCACAGTGCTGGCAGACGCAGGTGGGCCGAACCTTGGTCTTGAATCCTGGCCATGCCGAAAACGCGCCTTACCCGAATCACATCGTTTTAGATTTCGATCGTGGTATCGCGCAGCGCCGTCGGCATGGGCATCGACACGAGATCGTCCCCCCTGAAGCAAGTAAGTCCGGCCTGCTAAAATCCGCAAGGAACTCGGGGAATCGTCAGCCCAGCGGGCAATCGATACCGCAATACCGCGCAGTTCGCATCCCTGTGCCGATGCTCTCTACAAAACATAAACTCCTAATCGGGACCGCGCTTCTGGCCGACACCGTCTCTCGCACCTGCAACCTGCTGCGCATCGTTTGGTGCTCCGCCATGCTCATCGCAATCATCATCACCGCTTGGCGGGACGACTATCTGGACCATATCAACAAATGGCCCGCCGCGCTTTTCACCAGTGTCGTCCTTACGACCAAGCTGGTGCGCTGGCTGCGCATCGAATTCTAACCCTCGCTCCCATGAGTATCATCATTGATGTGTTCCGCATGCTCTTCGTCCTCTGTTGTATGCCGATTGCGGCGGT
>Ga0255338_1001912_pt1 | contig 34962 bp, 35 predicted proteins | sample MeOH1_35cm_T4_19_FD_203715 | JGI IMG/M metagenome (GOLD analysis project Ga0255338, IMG submission 203715) | Sandy soil microbial communities from University of British Columbia, Vancouver, Canada - MeOH1_35cm_T4_195 | ecosystem: Engineered > Artificial ecosystem > Sand microcosm > Unclassified ...
CGGACAGCGCCGGACGCAGGCGCTGGCGGCTCATTTCCATCAGGCCGAACTTGCTGATGGTGCCGAACTGCACGCGGGCGCGGTCCTGCCGCAGCGCATCGCGCAACCGGCTTTCCACCTCGCGGCGGTTCTTGCTCTCCTCCATGTCGATGAAGTCGATGACGATCAGGCCGCCCAGGTCGCGCAGCCGCATCTGGCGCGCGACCTCGTCGGCCGCTTCCAGGTTGGTGCGAGTGGCGGTTTCCTCGATGTCGCCGCCCTTGATGGCGCGCGCGGAGTTGACGTCGATCGAAACCAGCGCCTCGGTGTGGTCGATCACGATCACGCCGCCGGAGGGCAGCTTGACCTCGCGGGCGTAGGCCGACTCGATCTGGTGCTCGATCTGGAAGCGCGAGAACAGCGGCGCGTCGTCGCGGTAGCGCTTCACCCGCATCGCGTGCTCGGGCATCACGTGCGACATGAACTGGTGCGCCTGTTCGAAGATGTCGTCCGTGTCGATCAGGATGTCGCCGATGTCGCCGTTGAAGTAGTCACGGATGGCGCGGATCACCAGGCTCGACTCCTGGTAGATCAGGAAGGCGCCCTTGCCGCCCTTGGCCGCGCCGTCGATGGCGTTCCAGAGCTTGAGCAGGTAGTTCAGGTCCCACTGCAGTTCGGGCGCGCTGCGGCCGATGCCGGCGGTGCGGGCGATGATGGACATCCCGTTCGGGTACTCGAGCTGGTCCATCGCCTCCTTGAGCTCGGCGCGGTCGTCGCCCTCGATGCGCCGGCTCACGCCGCCGCCGCGCGGATTGTTGGGCATCAGCACCACGTAGCGTCCGGCCAGCGAGACGAACGTGGTCAGGGCCGCGCCCTTGTTGCCGCGCTCTTCCTTCTCCACCTGGACCAGCAGTTCCTGGCCTTCCTTGATGACCTCGTTGATGCGCGCCTGCGAGACCGGAACGCCCTGGGCGAAGTAGCTCTTGGAAATCTCCTTGAACGGCAGGAAGCCGTGGCGGTCCTCGCCGTAGTCGACGAAGCAGGCCTCGAGCGACGGTTCGACCCGCGTCACCACGGCCTTGTAGATATTGCCCTTGCGCTGTTCGCGCCCTTCGATCTCGATCTCGTAGTCGAGGAGCTTCTGTCCATCGACGATCGCCAGCCGGCGTTCCTCCGCCTGCGTGGCGTTGATCAGCATCCGCTTCATCGCGTCATCCTTCTGCAGTCGGCCGGGGACGACGCGTTCAGTTCGCGTGTCCCGCAGCGCTTCACCATTCGACCCACGAGGGGTCAACGATGCCGGGCCGACGCTTCGAAACGAATGGAATTGCCTGGGATGCCAGTGCGGGCCGAGTGCTAACTCAGCAAGCGTGGCAAGGGCGCGTGGAGGAGGGCGAAGAAGGGGCTGCCGCGCTGGCGCTGTGGCGCCAGGGGAATGACAGCGCACCGGTCCCGCGGGTCGCGGGGCGGCAGCGACGCCCAGGCCCGCACCGGGGCTGTGAGCCACCGCCAGCAGGCCATGAGGATCGCCATCAACATCAGGAGTTCTCGCCTTGATCCGGCCGCGAGCAGGTTGCTCGCGGCAATGTATTCCGTATCAGTGTTTCAAAGAGCCGCTTGACCCCAGCCCGGCGCGCCATCGCCGGCATCTGGCTGGCGATCTGCGCACTGGCAGGCGGGGGTGGCATCGACCTTGCCAACGTGGCCAGCGGCAGTGCGTGGACTAAACTCCAAGCCAAATCAACCACTTACAGCGTTACGTTGGTGAAACAGATTATAGGGGCGCGTCCGCCGCCTGCAACCGGCGGGGCCAAATCGGTCCGGGTGGACGAGGAATCCGCGGGCCAGCGGCTCGACAACTTCCTGCTTCGCCAGCTCAAGGGCGTGCCCAAGACCCATGTCTACCGGATCATCCGCAGCGGCGAAGTCCGGGTGAACAAGGGGCGGGCGGCGGCGGACACGCGCATCGCCGCCGGGGACGTGGTGCGGCTGCCGCCGGTGCGCATTTCCGAGGCCGTCGCGGCGAAAGCCGGGTTGGCGGTGCCGGCCCGCGAATTCCCGGTCCTGCTGGAAGACGAGCATCTGATGGCCGTCGACAAGCCGGCCGGCGTGGCCGTGCACGGCGGCAGCGGCGTCAGTTTCGGCGTGATCGAGCAGTTGCGGCGGGCCCGGCCGGCCGCGCGCCTGCTGGAACTCGTCCACCGGCTCGACCGGGAGACCTCGGGCATCCTGCTGGTGGCCAAGAAGCGCTCGGCGCTCGTCGCCCTGCAGGACCAGTTCCGCCAGCGCGAGACCGGCAAGACCTACCTGGCGCTGGTGGTGGGCGAGTGGCCGGCTGGCAAGAAGGTGATCGACGTGCCGCTGCACAAGTACCTGCAGGCCGACGGCGAGCGCCGGGTGAAGGTGGTGGCGCCGGGCGATCCCGACGGCATGCGCTCGATCACCCTGGTCAAGGTCGCGCAGCGGCTGTCGCTGGCCGGCCCGGACGCCGCGGCGCTGCCGGGCCACGGCACCTTCACGCTACTGGAAGTCACGATCAGGACCGGCCGCACCCACCAGATCCGCGTGCACCTGGCCTCCCAGGGCCATCCCATCGCCGGGGACGACAAATACGGCGACTTCGAACTGAACAGGCTCTTGCAAAAGGCGGGGCTCAAACGCATGTTCCTGCATGCGTGGCGGTTACAGTTCGATCATCCGGCCACCGGCGAGCGCGTCGAATTGCTGTCCCCCCTTCCTCCCGAACTGAAGAAATTCCGCGACCATGCCGCCGCACCGTCTTCGCCGCTTTGACCTGATCGCCTTCGACTGGGACGGGACGCTGTTCGACTCCACCGCGATCATCGTGCGCTGCATCCAGCAGTCGGTGATCGACGTGGGCGGCGCGAAGCCGACCGACAAGGCGGCGGCCTATGTGATCGGCATGGGGCTGATGCAGGCGCTGGCGCACGCGGCTCCGGACGTGCCGCCGGAAAAGTACCCGCAACTGGGTGCGCGCTACCGCCACCACTATATGTCCCACCAGAACGACCTGAGCCTCTTTCCGGGCGTCCTGCCGCTGCTGGACGAGCTGAAGGCGCGCCAGCACTGGCTGGCCGTGGCCACGGGCAAGTCGCGCCGTGGCCTGGACGACGTCCTGCGCGCCGTGCAGTTGCAAGGCGTGTTCAACGGCTCGCGCACCGCCGACGAGACCGCCGGCAAGCCGCATCCCTTGATGCTGCAGGAACTGATGCGCGAGTTCGGCACCGATCCCGAGCGCACCTTGATGATCGGGGACACGACCCATGACCTGCAGATGGCCGTCAATGCCGGCTGCCCGGCCGTCGGCGTCAGTTACGGCGCCCATGAGCCCGGCGAGTTCCACAGCCTCGATCCGCTGTACGTGGCGCACTCGGTGGCCGACCTGCGCGAATGGCTCCTGGCCAATGCCTGACGCCGCATGAACGAGGCGATCGCCCTGTGCCGGTCGGAGGAGCTCGTCGACGGGGGCCGGGCCGTGCCGTTCGACGTCAGTGTCGGTGGCCAGACCTGCCGTGCCTTCGCCGTCCGCTACCGGGGCGCGGTGCACGCGTACCTGAACCGGTGCGCCCACGTGGCCATGGAGATGGACTGGCAGCCGAACCATTTCTTCGACGAAACCGGCCGCTGGCTCGTATGTGGCACCCACGGCGCCATCTACCAGCCGGACACCGGACGGTGCGCCGGCGGGCCCTGTCGCGGCGGGCTCATGAAAATCGAGCTGAGCGAGCGCGACGGCGTGGTGCACTGGCATACTGCTTACAACGTGAAACCAGCCGAGTTCTGACATGCGCCCCCCACGCTCACCGTCTCGGCGGAGACTGACATGACCGAACCGCAATCGCCGCAAGCGCCGGGAACGGAGTCCCGGGCGGGCGCCGACACGATTCCCTCCGAACGGGAGAGCCGGGAGGCCACGCTGGAGCGCACCGCGTTCGAGCGGCTCATGTTCGCCACCCTGGACGAGCAGCGCCGCGCCCGGCGCTGGCGCAGCTTCATCCGGCTGGCGTGGCTCGCGTTCTTCATCTTCCTGGTGTGGACGCTCGTGTACCGCGGCGCCCCGACCGCGGACGTGTCGGCGCCGCACACCGCCGTGGTCGAGCTCAAGGGCGAGATCGCGTCCGAGGGCGACGCGAGCGCCGAGAACGTCGTGGCCGGAATGCGCAGCGCCTTCGAGGACGCGGGCGCGAAGGCCGTGGTGCTGCTGATCAACTCGCCGGGCGGCAGCCCGGTGCAGGCCGGCATCATCAACGACGAGATCCGGCGCCTGAGGGCCAAGCACAACAAGCCGGTCTACGCCGTGGTCGAGGAGTCCTGCGCCTCGGCGGCGTACTACATCGCGGCGGCGGCGGACCGCATCTTCGTGGACAAGGCCAGCATCGTCGGCAGCATCGGCGTGCTGATGGACGGCTTCGGCTTCACCGGGCTCATGGACAAGCTCGGCGTCGAGCGGCGCCTGATGACCGCCGGCGAGAACAAGGGCTTTCTCGATCCGTTCAGCCCGCAGACGGAGCGCCATCGCGAGTTCGCGCAGTCGATGCTCGACCAGATCCACCGGCAGTTCATCGAGGCGGTGAAGGTCGGCCGCGGCAAGCGGCTGAAGGAGACGCCGGAGCTGTTCAGCGGCCTGTTCTGGACCGGGCAGCAGGCCGTGGAAATGGGACTGGCCGACCAGCTGGGCAACCTGGACTTCGTGGCCCGCGAGATCGTCAAGGCCGAAGAGCTGGTGGACTACACCCGCCGCGAGAACGTGGCCGAGCGGCTGGCCAAGAAGTTCGGTGCCGCCGTGGGCGAGGGCGCGGTGCGGGCGATGCGGTCGGTGCCGTCGCTGCGCTGAAGAAGAAACCCAACAGCCGGACGCAGAGGACGCAAAGGGTACGCAGAGGACGCAAAAGAATTCAGGAAGAAAGAATCTCTTCCTTCATCCTTCTTTCTGTCTTTCTTGCGACTTCTGCGTATCTTTCGCGTCCTCTGCGTCCGGCAGTCCGCTTTCCTACCTGCCGATCGCGAACACCGCCGGCGTGTCGTTGGCGACCGGCGCCGGCTGCTGGCGCCACGCGCTCACCGCCAGTGTCCGGATGGCCGCCTGGGGCAGCGTCAGGCCGCTCGCGACGCACAGCCGCGTGGCCGGCTGCAGCCCCTTCAGCAGGGCGTCCCACACGGCCGCGTTGCGGTAAGGGGTCTCGATGAACATCTGGGTCTGCCCGGTGCGCAGGGCCAGCGACTCCAGTTCCCGCATCCGCTGGGCGCGCTGGGCGGCGTCCTGCGGCAGGTAGCCGACGAAGGCGAAGTTCTGGCCGTTCAGGCCACTGGCCGCCAGCGCCAGCAGCAGCGCCGCCGGGCCCACCAGGGGAACGACTTCCAGCCCCAGTTGATGCGCGGCGCGCACCACCGACGCCCCGGGGTCGGCTACCGCCGGCATGCCCGCTTCGCTGAGGAGGCCGACGTCATGGCCATCGAGGGCCGGCGCGAGCAGGGGCCGCGCGTCGAATTCGCCGCCGTGGTCGCCTTTCTTGTGCACCTCGCGCGGCAGCTCCTGGATCGCCTGCTCGCGCAAGGACGCCGCCAGCGGTTGCACGTCGCCGATGCGTTTGAGCACGGCCCGGGCCGACTTCGCGTTTTCGCAGATCCAGTGCCTCAGTCCCGCCGCCGCCTCGATGGTGCCGTGCGGCAGCACCTGTTGCAGCGGGACCTGCGGCGCGCAGCCGAAATCCAGCGGCGCCGGCACGAGGTAGAGGCGGCCGCGGGTGCGGGGCCCGCTCACAGGATCCTCACCCCCGCCGCCCGCAACATGCGGCAGGTGCGGATCAGCGGCAGGCCCACCAGGGCCGACGGGTCGTCGCTGTCGATCGCCTCCAGCAGCGCGATGCCCAGCCCTTCGCTGCGGGCGCTGCCGGCGCAGTCGTAAGGCTGCTCGGCGCGCAGGTAGGCCTCGATCTCGGCGTCGTCGTAGCTGCGGAACCTGACCCGCACCGGGGCGAGGTCGACTTCCTCGAAGCCGCGCGCGGCGCAGACCACGGCCAGCGCCGTCTGGAAGACCACGGTCCGCCCGCGCATGCGGCGCAGCTGCGCCACCGCATTTTCGTGCGTCCCCGGCTTGCCCAGCGGCAGGCCGTCGAGATCCGCCACCTGGTCGGAGCCGATCACGGCCGCGCCGGGAAAGCGGGCCGCCACCGCGCGAGCCTTGGCCAGGGCCAGCCGCCGCGCCAGCGCCGCCGGCGGTTCGCCGGGCAGCGCGGCCTCGTCGACGCCGGGCGCCGCCACTTCGAATTCCAGCCTCAGCCGTGACAGCAGCTCGCGCCGGTACGGCGAGGTGGACCCGAGCACCACGGTGGGCGCCGGCGCATGGTTCGTGTGGTCGGACATGGCGCGATTCTCTTACACTGACCCCATGTCGAAGGACTTCACCGCGCGCAAGCTGGATGTCAGGCGCTTCGCCGAGGAAGGCGCGACGCTCGGCGGGCAGGAGCCCGTGCATGCGCACGACCGCCTGCTGGCCGAAACGCAGGGCCGCGGCGGGGCTTCCGTGGTAGCCTGGTCGGCTTCGGGCGAGTTGCGCAATCCCGGGCACGCCCACCCGGAGATCTGGCTGCACCTGAAGGCCGATACCGTGCTGCCGCTCACCTGCCAGCGCTGCCTCGGGTCGGTCGACGTGCCGCTCGCGGTCGACCGCCAGTTCCGGTTCGTGACCGGCGAGGAGACGGCGGCGGCGCAGGACGAGGAAGCCGAAGAGGACGTGCTGGCGCTCAGCCGCAGTTTCGACCTGATGGAGCTGGTCGAGGACGAACTGCTGATGGAGGTGCCGCTGGCGCCGCGCCACGACGTCTGTCCCGATCCGGTCAGGATGAGCGCCCAGGACGAGGGCTTCGAGGAGGCGTCCGGGCGGCGGGACAGCGCGTTCGCCGTTCTGGGCAAGCTCAGGATCGGCAAGGGCGAGGACAAATAGCCGGGCTGGGTTATAATGGCAGGCTTCGCGCCGCAGCCGTGCGCGTTTTCACCCACTTTGCAGGCCCCGCCCGCGGCGGAGCCTTCCGACAAGGAGCCCATCATGGCCGTTCAACAGAACAAGAAATCGCCGTCCAAGCGCGGCATGCACCGTTCGCACAATGCGCTGGTGGTGCCCGGCATCGCCGTCGAGCCGACCACCGGCGAGACCCATCTGCGCCACCACATCAGCCCGACCGGCTTCTATCGCGGCCGCAAGGTGCTCAAGACCAAGAACGAAGCCTGACCCCGGCTGGCTTCGCGGCAAGGCCCGGCTGCAGGTGCAGCGCGGGCCTTTGTTTTGTGCGCGGGCCGCTTCGTGCGCCGCCGGCGCTGACCAGAAGCCTGATGAAAAGGCTCTACATTTGAGGCCATGACCACACTGGCTGTTGACTGCATGGGGGGAGACCACGGACCCCAGGTCACCCTGCCCGCCTGCCGGCAATTTCTCGACCGCCATGCCGACGCCCGCCTGCTGCTGGTGGGCGCGCCGGACAGCCTTGCCGCGTTCCGGCACCCTCGCGCCACCGTGCTGCCCGCCTCCGAGGTGGTGGCGATGGACGATTCCGTCGAAGTGGCGCTGCGGCGCAAGAAGGACTCGTCGATGCGGGTGGCGATCCAGCAGGTCAAGGACGGGAGCGCCGACGCGGCGGTCTCGGCCGGCAACACCGGGGCCCTGATGGCGCTGGCGCGCTACCTGCTCAAGACGGTGGAGGGTATCGACCGTCCGGCCATCGCTTCCCACCTCCCCAACGCCAAGGGGCGCGCGACCACGGTGCTGGACCTCGGCGCCAACGTGGATTGCACCGAACAGCACCTGCTGCAGTTCGCCGTGATGGGCTCGGCCCTGGTGTCCGCCCTGACCGAGGACGAGTCGCCGTCGGTGGGCCTGCTCAACATCGGCGAGGAAATCATCAAGGGCGGCGAGGTGATCAAGCGCGCGGGCGAACTGCTGCGGGCCGCCGCCGCGTCGGGCGACCTGAATTTCTACGGCAACGTGGAAGGCAACGACATCTTCAAGGGCACCACCGACATCGTCGTGTGCGACGGCTTCGTCGGCAACGTCGCCCTGAAGACCAGCGAGGGGCTGGCGGCGATGGTCGGCGGCTTCCTGCGCGAGGAGTTCGCGCGCAATCCGCTGACCAGGCTGGCGGCGCTGGTCGTCTATCCGGTGCTCGCGGCCTTCAAGAAGCGCGTGGATTACCGCCGCTACAACGGCGCCGCGCTGCTCGGGCTGCGCGGGCTCGTGTTCAAGAGCCACGGCTCGGCGGACGCGTTCGCTTTCGAGCAGGCCCTCAACCGCGCGTATGATGCGGCCCGGCACACGCTGCTCGACCGTGTCAAGGCACGCATTGCCCATGCCCAGCCGCTGCTGGCGGGCGGCGACGACGCGCAGCCGCTGGAAAGAATGCTGACCTCCTCATGACAAGATATTCGCGCATCACAGGCACGGGCAGCTTCCTGCCGCCGCGCCGCGCCACCAACGCCGACCTGGCCGCCGAGCTGGCCGCGCGTGGCGTCGAGACCTCGGACGAGTGGATCGTGGAGCGCACGGGCATCCGGGCCCGCCACTTCGCCGAACCCGACGTCACGTCGAGCGATCTCGGCGTCGAGGCCGGGCGGCGGGCCATGCAGGCCGCGGGCGTGGCGCCCGGCGACATCGACCTGATCATCGTGGCCACGTCGACGCCGGACATGGTGTTCCCCTCGGCCGCCTGCATCCTGCAGCACAAGCTGGGGATCGCCGGCTGCCCCGCCTTCGACGTGCAGGCGGTCTGCAGCGGGTTCATCTACGCGCTGACCATCGCCGACTCGATGATCCGCACCGGCAGCGCCAGCAAGGCGCTGGTGGTCGGCGCCGAGGTGTTCTCGCGCATCCTGGACTTCGACGACCGCACCACCTGCGTGCTGTTCGGCGACGGGGCCGGCGCGGTGGTGCTGGAAGCCTCCGAGACCCCGGGGATCCTGGCCACGGACCTGCATGCCGACGGCAAGCATGTCGGCATCCTGTGCGTGCCGGGCACCGTCTCCGGCGGCAAGGTCCTGGGCGATCCGCTGCTGAAGATGGACGGGCAGGCCGTGTTCAAGCTGGCCGTGGGCGTGCTGGAGGACGCGGCGCGGGCGGTGCTGGCCAAGGCCGGGCGCACCGACGCCGACATCGACTGGCTGATCCCGCACCAGGCCAACATCCGCATCATGCAGAGCACGGCGAAGAAGCTGAAGCTGCCGCCGGAGAAGCTGGTCGTCACCGTCGACCAGCACGGCAACACCTCGGCCGCCTCGATTCCGCTCGCGCTGGACGCCGCCGTGCGCGGCGGCAAGATCGCCAAGGGCGACACCCTGCTGCTCGAAGGCGTCGGCGGCGGCTTCACCTGGGGTGCGGTGCTGCTCGACTTCTGAGCCCGCCGGTCCTTTCCTTCGCACGGAACAATCATGAAACCGTTCGCATTCGTCTTTCCCGGCCAGGGGTCGCAGGCCGTCGGCATGCTGGACGCCTGGGCCGGCCACCCGGCCGTGGCCGCGACCGTGCAGGAGGCGTCCGACGCGCTCGGCGAGGACGTCGGCCTGCTGATCGCGCAAGGCCCCAAGGAGGCGCTCGCGCTCACGACCAACACCCAGCCGGTGATGCTTGTGGCCGGGGTTGCCGCCTACCGTGCCTGGCTGGCCGAGGGCGGCGCGCCGCCCTCGGTGGTGGCCGGCCATTCGCTGGGCGAGTACTCCGCGCTGGTCGCGGCAGGCGTGCTGACGCTGGCCGACGCGGCGCCGCTGGTGCGCTTCCGGGCCCAGGCGATGCAGGAAGCGGTGCCGGTCGGCACCGGCGCCATGGCCGCGATCCTCGGCCTGGACGCGCAGAAGGTGGTCGACGGCTGCGCCGAGGCGGCGCGCACGTTCGGCACGAACAGCGACGAGGTGGTGGAGGCCGTCAACTTCAACGACCCGGCCCAGACCGTGATCGCGGGCAGCAAGGCCGCCGTGGAGAAGGCCTGCGAGGTGCTCAAGGCCCACGGCGCCAAGCGCGCGCTGCCGCTGCCGGTCTCGGCGCCGTTCCATTCCAGCCTGATGAAGCCCGCCGCCGAGCGGCTGCGGGAACGGCTCGCGGCCACGGCCTTCGGCGCCTCGGGCATCCCGGTCGTGAACAACATCGAGGCGAGGGTCGAGACCGACCCGGCCCGCATCCGCGCCGCCCTCTACCAGCAGGCCTTCGGCCCGGTGCGCTGGGTCGATTGCGTGCGCGCCATCGCCGGTCACGGCGTGTCCGCGATCGTGGAATGCGGCCCGGGCAAGGTGCTGGCCGGCATGACCAGGCGGATCGCCCCCGAACTGGCGGCCGCGGCCCTGTACGACCCGGCCAGCCTCGCCGAAGTGAAGGGGCTGTTGGCATGAGCCCCGCCCGGCCGCCCGAAGGGGCGAATTCCCTCTCGGAGGGAGAGGGCCGCAGGCCCAAGGGTGCACCAGTGAGCGATAGCTTGCAAGGCCAGGTGGCCCTCGTGACCGGCGCCAGCCGCGGCATCGGCGCGGCGATCGCGCTGGAACTCGCGCAGCAGGGCATGAAGGTGGTCGGCACGGCCACCTCCGAGGCCGGCGCCGCGGCCATCGGCCAGGCGCTGGCGGCGTATCCGGGCTGCTCCGGCGTCGTGCTCGACGTGAACGACGGCCCCGCCGGCCAGGCCCTCGTCGACCGCGTCGCCTCGGAGCAGGGCGGCCTGCACGTGCTGGTCAACAACGCCGGCATCACCCGCGACATGCTGGCCATGCGCCTGAGGGACGAAGACTGGGATGCCGTGCTCGACACCAACCTCAAGGCCGTGTTCCGCATGTGCCGCGCCGCCATGAAGACGATGATGAAGCAGCGCTACGGGCGCATGATCAACATCACGTCGGTCGTGGGCGCCAGCGGGAATCCGGGCCAGGCGAACTATGCGGCGGCCAAGGCCGGCGTGGCGGGCATGACGCGTGCCCTGGCCCGGGAACTGGGAAGCCGCAGCATCACCGTCAACTGCATCGCCCCGGGCTTCATCGAAACCGACATGACGGCCGGGCTGCCGCAGGCGCAACAGCAGTCGCTGCAGCAGCAGATTCCCCTGGGCCACCTCGGCCAGCCGGCGGACATCGCCCACGCGGTGGCCTTCCTGGCGTCGCCGCGCGCCGGCTACGTCACGGGCCAGGAAATCCATGTGAACGGCGGCATGTACATGGCGTGAGCCAAAGCCTGCGGCCGGTCCATCCGCCCGGCCGCGGCGGCGGCGCCCTGAAGCCGCCGCGGCCGGGCCCCCGAACCGTTGCGGAGGGGGCGCTAAAATCGCGGATTCATTCACAAACCCTCTGAGGGAACCCATGAGCGATATCGAAGCACGTGTCAAGAAAATCATTGCCGAACAACTCGGCGTGGAAGAGTCGCAGGTCACCAACGAAAAGGCTTTCGTGGCCGACCTGGGTGCCGACTCACTTGATACCGTGGAACTGGTGATGGCGCTCGAAGACGAGTTCGGCATCGAGATCCCGGACGAGGACGCGGAAAAGATCACCACGGTGCAGAACGCCATCGACTACGCCAACGCCCACCAGAAGGCCTGAGCGCATGCTCGCTGTCGAGAATCGCCTCCAGCCGCCGTACCTTCCCGCTCGGGGTGAGGCGGTTGCCGCCGTGCGTCCGGGAGCGGCAGCATGACGCGCCGCCGCGTGGTCGTCACCGGCCTGGGCTGCGTGTCCCCGGTCGGCATCTCGGTGGGCGAGGCATGGGCCAATCTCCTGGCGGGCACGCCCGGCATTGACCTCATCACGCAATTCGATGCCAGCAACTTCGGCTGCAAGTTCGCCGGCGAGGTGAAGGGTTTCAACATCGGGGACTACATGCCCGAGAAGGAAGCCCGCCACATGGACCGCTTCATCCATCTGGGACTCGCCGCCGCCTTCCAGGCCGTCAAGGACAGCGGGCTGCCCTCGGGCGACGCGCTCGACCCCGAGCTGGCCACCCGCATCGGCTGCAACATCGGCTCGGGCATCGGCGGGCTGCCGATGATCGAGCAGACGCACGCGGAGCTCACCGCGCGCGGCCCGCGGCGGATCTCGCCGTTCTTCGTGCCGGCGTCGATCATCAACATGATTTCCGGCCACGTGTCGATCAAGTGCGGGTTCAAGGGGCCCAACATCGCGGTCGTCACGGCCTGCACCACCGGCCTGCACGCCATCGGCCTGTCGGCCCGCCTGATCGAGAGCGGCGACGCCGACGTGATGATCGCCGGCGGGGCCGAGTCCTGCGTGTCGCCGATGGGCATCGGCGGCTTCGCCGCGGCCCGCGCGCTGTCCACCCGCAACGACGACCCGAAGACGGCGTCGCGCCCCTGGGACAAGGACCGCGACGGCTTCGTCCTCGGCGAGGGCGCCGGCGTGCTGGTGCTCGAGGAATACGAGCGCGCGAAGGCGCGCGGCGCGAAGATCTACGCCGAACTGGCCGGCTTCGCCATGAGCGCGGACGCGTATCACATGACCGCGCCGGACGTCGACGGGCCGCGCCGGGCCATGGTGGGCGCGCTGCGCAACGCCGGCCTGAATGCCGATCAGGTCGACTACCTGAACGCCCACGGCACCTCGACGCCGCTGGGGGACCTGAACGAGACCAATGCCATCAAGCTCGCGCTCGGCGAGCATGCCCGCAAGGTGGTCGTCAATTCGACCAAGTCGATGACGGGGCATCTGCTGGGCGGCGCCGGCGGCATCGAGTCGGTGTTCACCGTGCTGGCGCTGCACGAGCAGAAGAGTCCGCCGACCATCAACATCTTCAACCAGGACCCGGAGTGCGACCTGGACTACTGCGCCAACACGGCGCGGGACATGAAGATCGAAGTGGCGATGAAGAACAACTTCGGCTTTGGCGGCACCAACGGCACGCTCGTCTTCAAGCGGCATCGCTAGGTTGCCGCAGCGCACCGCGCCCGAACCCCGGCGGTTGTATGCATGACGCCCCATCGGTGAACTATCCGGTGGGGCGTTCCCGTTGGGCCGCCGCCCTTGCCGGTGCGGTGTGGCTGGGCGGGGCGGCCGTCACGCTGCTGTGGTCCGCGCAGCCCGAGGTGGCCGCCTGGCGGCTGGCGATCGGCTGGACGGCGGTCGCTGCGGCCGCATTGTTCTCCTGGCGCGCCTGGCGGGCGGCCCCCGGCGGCGTGCTGGCCTGGGACGGCACGGCGTGGACCTGGGCCCGCCACGGCGCCGGCAGCGTCCGCGGCGACGTACAGGTCGCCCTCGACCTGCAGCGCCTGCTGCTCCTGCGCTGGCACGGCGCCGATGGGCGCCTGTGGCTGTGGCTGGAGCGCGGAAGCGGCCGCGAACGCTGGGACGAGGTCCGCCGTGCGGTATATTCCCGCGCCAGACCCGCAGCGCTGCCGGCCGGCGAGCCGCCGGCGGCGAAACCATGACAAGAACGCCTTCCGCGCCACCGCCCAGCCCGGCGGACACCGACCTGATGCTGGTGGAGCGCACGGTGGCCGGCGACCACAAGGCCTACGAGCTGCTGGTGCTCAAGTACCAGCGCCGCATCGAGCGGCTGATCGGCCGGATGGTGCGCGACGTCGACCTGGTGGAGGACATCGCCCAGGAAACCTTCATCCGGGCCTACCGCGCGCTCAGCCAGTTCCGCGGGGAAGCCCAGTTCTACACCTGGTTGTACCGGATCGCGGTGAATACCGCCAAGAAGGCGCTGGTCGACCTGAAGCGCGACCCGCTGGTGTCGGAAACCACCTTGCGCGGCTCCGGCGACGACGAAGATGAAACTTCCGCCGTGGAGAACGAACTAACCAGCGCCGAAACCCCCGAGACCGTGCTCGCGGCCAAGGAAATCGCGGCGACCGTCAACTCGGCCATGGAGGCGCTGCCCGATGAACTGCGGCAGGCCGTCACGCTGCGCGAGATCGACGGCTTGAGCTACGAAGAGATCGCGGAAGTGATGAATTGCCCGATCGGGACGGTGCGGTCCCGCATCTTCCGGGCGCGAGAGGCGATTTCGGCGAAGGTGAAGCCCATGCTGGAAAACCAGTCGGGCAAGCGCTGGTGAGACGGCGCGAGGTGACGTGATGGAACAGATGCAGACGCAGGAACTCATTTCGGCGCTGGCCGATGGCCAGTTGCGTGGCGACGCCTTTGCCCGGGGCGTCGAGCTCGCCGCATCCGATCCGGCCGCGCGCGATGCCTGGCAGACATACCACCTGATCGGCGACGTGCTGCGTTCGGGCGAGCTGGCCGTGGGCAGCAGCGCGCCCACGGTGTTCCTGCAGCGGCTGCAGCGGCGCCTGCAGGAGGAGCAGCCCGGCATGCCGCGCGCGCCGGCCGTCGAGGCGGCCGCCGCGCCGGTCCACGAGGAAGCGGCCAACGACGGCAGCTTCCGCTGGAAGGTGGTGGCGGGCTTCGCATCGGTGGCGGCCGTCGCGGCGGTGGTGTGGTCGCTGGTCGGCGGCGCACCGGACAAGCCGGTCTCGCCCGAGCTGGCCAAGGCGCCCGCCGGCACGGTGCTCTCGCCGGGCGAGCGGGGCGTGATGATCCGCAGCCCGCAACTCGACGAGCTGCTGGCGGCGCATCGCCAGCTGGGCGGCGCCTCGGCGCTGCAGATGTCCTCCGGCTTGGTACGCAACGCCACTTTCGAAGGCTCCGGCCGCTGAACGCCAGCATGCACCAGACGCAGACGCAGCATCGGAGTGTGGGCCGCCGCAGCATGGTGGCACTGGCGGGCCTGGGCCTGCTGGAAGCCGCCGTGGCGCAGACCGGCGTGGTGTACCTGCATGCCGGCGGCGGCGCGAAGCACGAGGAGCGCAGCGTCGCCGAATGGCTCGAGCGCATGCACGAGGCATCGCGGCGCCGCAACTACGTCGGCACCCTGGTCGTCTCGTCCAATACCGGGGCGATGTCCAGCGCCCGCATCTGGCACGCGTGCGACGGCCAGCAGCAACTGGAGCGGGTCGAGTCGCTCACGGGCGCGCCGCGCTCGACGTTCCGGCGCAACGACGAAGTCGTCACGTTCCTGCCGGAGGCGCGCGTCGCGCGAACCGAGCGGCGCGAGGTGCTCGGCCTGTTTCCAGACCTGCTGAAGTCCAGCGAGACTTCGATCCCCGAGTTCTACGCGGCCCGCCGCCTGGGCAGCGACCGCGTCGCCGGCTTCGTGGCCGACGTCGTCCATCTCCTGCCGAAGGACCAGATGCGGTACGGGTATCGCATCTGGAGCGAGAAGAAGAGCGGGCTGGTGGTCAAGCTGCAGACGCTGGACCACGACCACAGCGTGCTCGAGCAGTCGGCCTTTTCCGAGTTGCAGCTCGACGCGCCGGTGCGGGTCGAGAAGCTCAGCCAGATGATGGCCGCCACGGGCGGCTGGCGCGTGGAGAAGGCGGACACCGTGAAGTGCAGCGCCGCGGCCGAGGGTTGGCAGCTGCGCGCGCCGGTGGCCGGCTTCAGGCCGGTGAACTGCTACCGCCGCCCGGCGCCCGAAGGCAACATGCAGTGGATCTTCTCGGATGGGCTGGCCGCCGTCTCGCTGTTCGTGGAAGCGTACGAGCCCAGGCGCCACCAGCAGGAAGGACTGCTCGCGAGCGGGGCCACGCAGACGCTGACGCGGCGCATGCAGGACTGGTGGCTCACGGCCGTGGGCGAGGTGCCGCCCCAGACGCTCAAGGTCTTCGCGCAGAACCTTGAGCGCAGCAGATAAGTCCCCACATGGGCTCGGTGATGGCGCGGCTGCGATACCGCCGGCCCCGGCCGTCCCCAGGATTTGATTCTTGCCTTTGAAAGAGGTCGATATGTTCCGGATCGAGTGGAAGATGATTCGCGCCTATGCCGCCGTCGCCGTCCTGGCCGTGGCCGGCACGGTGGCGTTGATGCCGGCCAGGCCGGTCGTGGCGCAGGGACGCGCCTTGCCGGACTTCACCGACCTGGTCGAGCAGGTCGGGCCGGCCGTGGTCAACATCCGCACGCTCGAGCGCGCCCGGCAAAGCAGCCACGGCGGTGCCGGCCAGATGGACGAGGAGATGCAGGAATTCTTCCGCCGCTTCTTCGGCCAGCCGCTGCCCGGCACGCCGCGCTCGCCGCGCCCGAACCGGCCCGACCGGCCGCCGTCCGACGAGGAGACGCCGCGCGGCGTCGGCTCGGGCTTCATCCTGAGCACCGACGGGTTCGTCATGACCAACGCCCACGTCGTGGAAGGCGCCGACGAGGTCATCGTCACGCTGCCCGACAAGCGCGAGTTCAAGGCCAGGATCATCGGCGCGGACAAGCGCACCGACGTGGCCGTCGTGAAGATCGACGCCACCGGCCTGCCGGCGGTGAAGGTCGGCGACATCAACCGGCTCAAGGTCGGCGAATGGGTGATGGCGATCGGCTCGCCGTTCGGGCTGGAGAACACCGTGACGGCCGGCATCGTGAGCGCCAAGCAGCGCGACACTGGCGACTACCTGCCGTTCATCCAGACCGACGTGGCGATCAACCCGGGCAACTCCGGCGGGCCGCTGATCAACATGCGCGGCGAGGTGGTCGGCATCAACAGCCAGATCTACTCGCGCTCGGGCGGGTTCATGGGCATCTCGTTCGCGATCCCGATCGACGAGGCGATCCGCGTCAGCGAGCAGCTGCGCGTCTCGGGACGGGTTTCGCGCGGCCGCATCGGCGTGCAGATCGACCAGGTGACCAAGGACGTCGCCGAGTCGATCGGCCTTGGCCGGGCCCAGGGCGCGCTGGTGCGCAGCGTCGAGAGCGGCTCGCCGGCGGACAAGGCCGGCATCGAGGCCGGCGACATCATCACGCGCTTCGACGGCAAGACGATCGACCGCGCGACCGACCTGCCGCGCCTGGTGGGCAACACCCGGCCGGGCACGCGCGCCAGCATGACGGTGTTCCGCCGGGGAGGCACCAAGGACCTGACGGTCACCGTGGCCGAGATCGAGCCGGAGAAGTCGGTGCGCCCCGCGGTTGAGCGCAGCACGGACAAACCCAAGGGGTCTGCGGCCGCGCAATCCATCGGCCTGACGGTGAGCGACCTGTCGGACGCGCAGAAGCGCGAACTGAAGGTGAAGGGTGGCGTGCGCGTGGAAGCCGTGACCGACGGCGCGCTGCGGGCCGGCATCCGCGAGGGCGACGTGATCACCGCGGTCGGCAACACCGAGATCCACAGCGTCAAGGAGTTCGACGCCGTCGTCGCGAAGGTCGACAAGAGCAAGGCGATCCCGGTGCTGCTGCGGCGCGGCGAGCTGGCCACCTACCTGTTGATCCGGCCGGCCCGCTGAGCGGCCGGGGAGGCTTGCGCGCCCCGGCTGGCGGGTCCGGTGCGGCAAGCCGGCGGCATGAAGGCCCCAACTCTCAGTCGGTTTTGGGGTCTTCCTGTGGCGCCGGCGCCAACCCAAAATTTATTTTGGGGCTCGACCCCCGGGAATTCAGCGTGAGCGCCCACTCTCTGCCGGTCAGGGCTAATGACCTTTTTGGATAGAATCCAGGTGCCTCATCGGCGCTTGCCGGCATATGCGGGAGCCGCGAACCCACCATACGGGAAGCCCGCAGCTTGTTCCTCCCCGATCCACAGATCGCCCACAAGCTGCCCCCGCAGTTGTTCGCCCAAATTGTTTATAACCTGTGGAAAAGATGTCTGTTGCTGGGTCGCAACTCCGGCTTGGCGCCGGCGGTCCGGCTGTACGCGCGGGGCTTTTTGCCTACAATGAAGCTCCAACTATCGCAGTTGCCATAGATTGTTGGTTCAGGGCGCGTCACTCCACGACGCGCCCTTTTTTCTTTGTCCGCGCCTTTTGAATTCAATCACTTAAGCGTTCCCGTTGATGAATCACATCAGAAACTTCTCGATCATCGCGCACATCGATCATGGCAAATCGACGCTCGCCGACCGCCTGATCCAGCGTTGCGGCGGGCTGTCCGATCGCGAGATGGAGGAGCAGGTGCTGGACTCGATGGAGCTCGAACGAGAGCGTGGGATAACCATCAAGGCGCAGACCGCGGCGCTGCGTTATGAGGCGCGCGACGGCAAGGTCTACAACCTCAATCTGATCGACACACCGGGCCACGTCGACTTCTCGTACGAGGTCTCGCGCTCGCTGTCCGCGTGCGAAGGCGCGCTGCTCGTGGTCGATGCGAGCCAGGGCGTCGAGGCGCAGACCGTCGCCAACTGCTACACCGCGCTGGACCTCGGCGTGGAGGTGGTGCCGGTCCTCAACAAGATGGATCTGCCGCAGGCCGATCCGGAGAACGCGAAAACGGAAGTCGAGGACGTGATCGGCATCGACGCGTCGCAGGCGATCCCGTGCTCGGCCAAGACCGGCATGGGGATCGACGACATCCTCGAGGCGATCGTCGAGCGCATTCCCGCGCCGCGCGGCAACCCGCAGGGGCCGCTGCGCGCCATGATCATCGACAGCTGGTTCGACAGCTACGTCGGCGTCGTGATGCTCGTGCGCGTGGTCGACGGCCGCGTCGCCACGGGCGATCGCATCAAGCTGATGGCGACCGAGGCCACCTACGAGACGACCCAGCTGGGCGTCTTCACCCCCGGCAACGCCCCCCGGGAATCGCTGGAGGCGGGCGAGGTCGGCTACATCATCGCCGGCATCCGCGAGCTGCAGGCGGCCAAGGTCGGCGACACGATCACGATGGTGAAAGCCGGCACCGGCGGCGCCGCGTTCACCGCGACCGAGCCCCTGCCGGGCTTCAAGGAGATCCAGCCGCAGGTCTTCGCGGGCCTGTATCCCACCGAGGCCAACCAGTACGACTCGCTGCGCGACGCGCTCGAGAAGCTCAAGCTCAACGACGCGTCGCTGCACTACGAGCCGGAAGTGAGCCAGGCGCTCGGCTTCGGCTTCCGCTGCGGCTTCCTGGGCCTGCTGCACATGGAGATCGTGCAGGAGCGGCTCGAGCGCGAGTTCGACCAGGACCTCATCACCACGGCGCCCAGCGTCGTGTACGAGGTGGTCAGGAACGACGGCGAGGTGTTCATCGTGGAGAACCCCGCCAAGATGCCGGACCAGGGCGCGATCCGCGAAGTGCGCGAGCCGATCGTCACGGTGCACCTCTACATGCCGCAGGAGTACGTCGGCCCGGTGATGACGCTGGCCAACCAGAAGCGCGGCGTGCAGATCAACATGGCCTATCACGGCCGCCAGGTGATGCTCACGTACGAGCTGCCGCTGGGCGAGATCGTGCTCGACTTCTTCGACAAGCTGAAGTCCGTCAGCCGCGGCTACGCGTCCATGGACTACGAGTTCAAGGAGTACCGCGCCTCGGACGTGGTGAAGGTCGACATCCTGCTGAACGGGGAGAAGGTGGATGCGCTGTCCATCATCGTCCACCGCAGCCAGGCGCAGTACCGCGGCCGGGCCGTCGTCTCCAAGATGCGCGAGATCATCAGCCGCCAGATGTTCGACGTCGCCATCCAGGCGGCGATCGGCGCCAACATCATCGCCCGGGAGACGATCAAGGCGCTGCGCAAGAACGTGCTGGCAAAATGTTACGGCGGCGACATCACCCGCAAGCGCAAGCTCCTCGAAAAACAGAAGGCAGGCAAAAAAAGAATGAAACAGATCGGTTCCGTCGAAGTCCCCCAGGAAGCATTTCTCGCCATCCTTCAGGTGGAAGAGTAAATGCCCTTCCTCACAGCGATCGTCCTGGCGGCTTTCGCCGGCTATGGCACTGCCTGGTACCTGGGCTTCGTCGAAGGCAATTTCGCGCTGCTGCTGTTCCTCGCGACGGTGGTGACCGGGCTCTACTGGCTGGCCGAGCGGCTCTACTTCATGCCGCGGCGCCGGCTCGCCGCCGAGCGCATGGAGGCCAGCGCGGCACGGCGCCGCGGCGAACTCGCGGCCAAGGGAATCACCCAGGTCGACGGCGAGGTCGCCGAAACCCGCCAGCGGCTCCTGATGCAGCCCTGGTGGCTCGACTGGACCGCCGGCCTGTTCCCCGTGATCCTGGCCGTGTTCGTGCTGCGCTCGTTCCTGTTCGAGCCGTTCAAGATCCCGTCCGGCTCGATGATCCCGACGCTGCTGGTGGGCGACCTGATCCTGGTGAACAAGTTCGCGTACGGAGTCCGGCTGCCGGTCATCAACACCAAGCTCACCGACGGCACGCCGCCCAGGCGCGGCGACGTGATGGTGTTCCGCTATCCGCCCAAGCCGAGCCTCGACTACATCAAGCGCGTCGTCGGCGTCCCCGGCGACGAGATCGCCTACCTGGACAAGAAGCTCACGATCAACGGCCAGCCGGTGCCGAAGGCGGCGGTCGCCGACTTCTTCGACGAGGACGCGATGCTGTACTTCAAGCAATTCGAGGAAAGGATCGACGGCGGGCCCCATCGCATCCTGAACGACGACCACCGGCCGGCCTTCATCCCGGGCGTGGAGAACTTTCCGTTCAAGGAAAATTGCCGCTACAGTGTCGAGGGCGTCGTGTGCAAGGTGCCGGACGGGCACTATTTCATGATGGGCGACAACCGCGATAATTCGCTCGACTCGCGCTATTGGGGCTTCGTCCCCGACAAAAACATCGTCGGCAAGGCATTCTTCATCTGGATGAACTTCGGCAATTTCAAGCGGATCGGGTCGTTCCAGTAGCTAACGGTTGACGGAGGGGTCAGCGCATGAAGTTGGGACAGAGAACAAGGCAGGCCGGCATCTCGTTCATCGGCCTGCTGTTCGTGATCGCCGTGCTCGCCAGCGTGGGCATCCTGGTCGCGCAGGCGTTTCCCACGGTGATCGAATACCAGGCGGTGCTCAAGGGGGTGCAGAAGGCATCGGCGGGCAACACCGTGGCCGAGGTGCGGCAGATCTTCGACAAGGCGGCCGAGATCGACAACATCAGCTCGATCAAGGGCCGCGACCTCGACATCTCCAAGGAAGGCGACAAGGTGGTCGTCAAGTTCGCCTACAACAAGGAGATCCACATGTTCGGCCCCGCGTACCTGCTGCTCAAGTACGCCGGCCAGTCACGCTAGCCGGCTCGCGCGTGAATGGCCAACTCGCCCTCCTGCAGGAGCGCCTGCAGCACCGGTTTTCCGATCCGGCGCTGCTCGCGCGGGCGCTGACGCACCGCAGCTTTTCCGCCGAGCACAACGAGCGCCTGGAATTCCTGGGCGACTCGGTCCTGAATCTCGCCGTCTCCGCCTGGCTCTACGAGCGGCTGGCGGCGCTGCCCGAGGGCGACCTGACCAAGGTGCGGGCGACGCTCGTCAAGCAGGAGCCGCTGCACCAGCTGGCTGTCGGCCTGGGGCTGCCGGACGCGCTGCGGCTCGGCGAGGGCGAGATCCGCACCGGCGGCCGGCGCCGCCCCTCGATCCTGGCGGATGCGCTGGAGGCGGTGATCGGCGCGGTATATCTTGACGCCGGTTACCAGGCCGCCGAAGCGCTGGTGCACCGACTCTTCGACAATGTGGATGTCAATCCCCGCATGGCGGCGAACGCCAAGGACCCCAAGACCGAATTGCAGGAGTGGCTGCAGGGCCGAAAGATGAAACTGCCGATCTATCGCGTGGCCGCCACCCTGGGCGCGGCCCACAAGCAGACCTTCGACGTCGAGTGTGAAGTGCCCGAATTCGGTGCCGTGGAGCGCGGCATCGGCGCTTCCCGCCGGGCGGCCGAACAGGCGGCGGCGGCGGCGATGCTGCTGAGCCTGAAGGCCAGGGGCCGGTGATGGAGGCGACGACCCAACGCTGCGGCGTCATCGCCATCGTCGGCAAGCCCAACGTCGGCAAGTCCACCCTGCTCAACGCGCTGGTCGGGCAGAAGATCAGCATCACGTCGCGCAAGGCCCAGACCACCCGCCACCGCATCACGGGCATCCGCACGATCGGGGCGACCCAGTTCATCTTCGTGGACACGCCGGGATTCCAGACGCGGCATTCCACCGCGCTGAACCGCTCCCTCAACAAGACCGTGCTGGGCGCGGTCGGCGACGTCGACCTGGTGCTGTTCGTGGTCGAGGCAGGCCGTTTCAACGCGGCCGACGAGAAGGTGATGGCCCTCCTGAAGCCGGACGTGCCGGCGCTGCTCGTCGCCAACAAGATCGACGAGGTCCACCGCCGCGGCGAGCTTGCGCCCTGGTTGCAGCAGATGCAGCAGCGCCGCGCCTTCGCCGAGTTCGTCCCGATGTCGGCCAAGCACCCGAAGGACATCGAGCGCCTGTTCGGGATCTGCGAGAAATACCTGCCCGAGCAGCCGTGGTGGTACGGCGAGGACGAGCTCACCGACCGCAGCGAGAAGTTCCTGGCCGGCGAGACGGTGCGCGAGAAGCTGTTCCGCTTCACCGGCGACGAACTGCCCTACACCTCGACGGTGGTGATCGACCGGTTCGAGGAGGAACCGAGCCCGAAGCACGGCCGGTTCGTGAAGATCGCCGCCACCATCGTCGTCGAACGCGACGGCCACAAGGCGATGGTGATCGGCGAGAAAGGCGAGCGGCTCAAGCGCATCAGCACCGAGGCGCGCCAGGAACTGGAGAAACTCATGGGCTGCAAGGTGTTCCTGGAGGTGTGGGTGAAGGTGCGTTCCGGGTGGGCCGACGACGAGGCTCGCGTGCGGTCGTTCGGGTATGAGTGACCACGGTGTCGGGATCGGGATCGGGATCGGGATCGGACAGCCGGACGCAGAAGCCGCAAAGGATACGCAGAAGACGCAAAAGGAATGCAGGAAGAGAAGATTGAAGATTCTTTCTGCTGTCTTTTCTGCGCCCTCTGCGTACCCTTCGCGTCCTCTGCGTCCGGCTGTCCGCCTTCCGGCTGTTGGGCTCCCGCTATGAACCCCTCCCATATGCACCGCCGCTCGAGGTGAGCATGGCCAGGCGCATCTCGGACGAACCGGGCTTCGTCCTTCACCGCTACGACTGGAGCGAATCGAGCCTGATCGTGGAGGTCTTCACGCGCGACCACGGCCGCGTGGCGCTGGTCGCCAAGGGCGCCAAGCGGCCCAGCTCCAATTTCCGGCCGGTGCTGCTGCCGCTGCAGCCGCTGCACCTGGCTTTCGGCGGCGACGCCGAGATCCGCACCCTCAAGGGCGCCGAATGGGTCGGCGGACAGGTGATGCCCACCGGCGAGGCACTGCTGGCCGGCTTCTACGTCAACGAGCTGGTGCTGCGGCTGCTGGCGCGCGACGATCCGCATCCCCGGCTGTTCGACGCGTATGCCGATGCCGTCGCCGTGCTCGCCTCCGGCCATCCCGGCGCGGTCGAGCCGGCGCTGCGCGCTTTCGAGCTGCTGCTGTTGCGCGAGATCGGCCTGCTGCCGGCGCTGGACCTGGAAACGGCGACCCAGGCGCCGCTGCAAGCCGACGGCCGCTACAGCCTGCTGCCCGAGGCGGGCATCGCGCGCACTGCTCCCGCCGGGGCCCGGGCCGGCCTCGCCGGCGGCCAGTGGATGGCGCTCCAGCACGCCCTGGACGGGCCGGCGCCTTTCGCGGCGGCGCTGCGCCTGGCCGGCGACGCGGCCGGCGAGCTCAAGCCGCAGCTGCGCGCGGTGCTGAACTACCATTGCGGTACCAGCACGCTGCGCACGCGGCAGCTGATGATGGACCTGCAAGGCTTATGACTTCCCTCCCGCGCACCGCCCTCTCCGTCAACCTCAACAAGGTCGCGCTCGTTCGCAACACGCGCCACCTGGGCATCCCGAGCGTGCTGCGCGCCGCCGACATCTGCCTGCGCGCCGGCGCGGACGGCATCACGGTGCACCCGCGGCCGGATTCGCGCCACATCCGGGCCGCGGACGTGCGTGAACTGCACGCGATGCTGCGCACCGGCTGGCCGGACGTCGAGCTGAACATCGAGGGCAATCCGTTCCACAACCTGATGGAGTTCGTGCGCGAACTGCGGCCCGACCAGTGCACGTTCGTGCCAGACACCGAAGGCCAGTTCACGAGCGACCACGGATGGAACCTGGCCGCCGACGGCGATCGCGTGCGCCCGCTGGTCGAGGAGGCGAGGGCGCTGGGCGTGCGCGTCAGCCTGTTCATGGATCCGGTGCCGCAGCACATGGCCGCGGCCAAAGCCGCCGGCGCCGACCGCGTGGAGCTGTATACCGAACACTATGCGCGCGCTTTCGGCACGCCGCAGCAGGCCGAGGTTCTCGCCCGCTACTGCGCGTCGGCGCGGGCCGCGCAGGCGGTGGGCCTGGAAGTGAACGCCGGCCACGACCTCAACCGTGACAACCTCGCCGGCTTCCTGCGCGCGGTGCCCGGCGTGCGCGAAGTCTCGATCGGGCACGCCCTGATCGCGGATGCGCTGGAGCTCGGGTATGCCGCGACCGTGAAGGCCTATCTCGACTGCATCGCGGACGGCGCATGATCTTCGGCATCGGCACGGATGTCTGCGACGTGCGCCGCATCCGCTCGGCGGCGCAGCGCCACGGCGAGCGCCTCGCCTTGCGGGTCCTCAGCGACGGGGAACTGAAGGTCTGGCGGCAGCGCAGCGCGCGCTGGCCGGAGCGCGGGCTGCGCTACCTGGCGACGCGCTTCTCCGCCAAGGAGGCGTTCAGCAAGGCCGTGGGCCTGGGCATGCGCATGCCGATGTCGTGGCGCTTGTGCGAAATCGCCAACCTGCCCAGCGGCAAGCCGGTGATCGTGCTGCACGGGGCGCTGAGGGACTGGTTCGAGGCGCAGGGGCTCGCCGCCCATGTGACCGTGACCGATGAAACCGACTACGCGGCGAGCTTCGTCGTGGTCGAACGGAAAGTGACTGAATGACGCAACACGCACCCCTCGTCCTCGACGTCGCGGGCCATGCCCTCACGGCCGTCGACCGCCGGCGCCTCGCGCATCCGCTGGTCGGCGGGATGATCCTGTTCGCCCGCAACTGGCAGGACCGCGAGCAGCTGGCCGCGCTGTGCGACGAGGTGCATTCGATCCGGGGCGACCTGCTGATCTGCGTCGACCATGAAGGCGGCCGCGTCCAGCGCTTCCGCAGCGGCGGGTTCACCCACCTGCCGCCGATGCGCGCCCTGGGCGAGCTGTGGATGCGCGACGCGCTGGCCGCGACCAACGCGGCCACGGCCTGTGGCTACGTGCTGGGCGCCGAGCTGCGCGCCTGCGGCGTCGACCTCAGCTTCACGCCCGTGCTGGATCTGGACTGGGGCGCCAGCGGCGTCATCGGCGACCGTGCCTTCCACGGCGACGCGCGGGTGGTCGCCATGCTGGCCAAGAGCCTCATGCACGGGCTGTTGCGGGCGGGCGTCGCCAACTGCGGCAAGCATTTTCCGGGGCATGGATTCGTCAAGGCCGATTCGCATACCGACATCCCCGTGGACCGGCGCAGCCTCAAGGCCATCCTGGCGGACGACGCGGCGCCCTACGAGTGGCTCAACACCGTGCTCGCGAGCGTCATGCCCGCGCACGTGATCTATCCGAAGGTGGACTCGCTGCCGGCCGGTTTTTCCGGCCGCTGGCTGAACGGCGTGCTGCGACACCGGCTCGGCTTCGGCGGCGCGATCTTCAGCGACGACCTCAGCATGGCCGGCGCCCGGATGATCGACGGGCGGGAAGTGAGTTACACCGAGGCGGCCGTTGCGGCGCTCGGCGCGGGTTGCGACATGGTGCTGCTGTGCAACCAGTCGGTGAACGACCCGGACGCCGTCGACCAGTTCATCGACGGCATGACGGAGGCGCAATTGAAGGGCGGCTGGCAGCAGCGCGACGCGAGCGAGCAGCGCCGGCTGGCGCTCCTGCCCCAGGCCCCGGCGCTCTCATGGGACGACCTGATGCGCCATCCCGAGTACATCCACGCCTTGCGGCTGCTGCCCTGAAAGCGGGAGCGGGCAGCCGGACGCAGAGGACGCGAAGAGTACGCAGAGGACGCAAAAAAAAGACCTTGAAGTGTCTTCTGGTGCCGCTGGATCGCCGCCAGTTTGCCGCAGTGCTGCGCCTGCACCTTGAACATTCGTTCGGCTGTTCTTTTGCGTTCTCTGCGTACCCTTTGCGCCCTCTGCGTCCGGCTGTTGGGTTAAGTCAGCCTTCCCGCCGCAAAGCCGGGAACAGGATCACGTCGCGGATGCTCGGGCTGTCCGTGAGCAGCATCATCAGCCGGTCGATGCCGATGCCGCAGCCGCCGGTGGGAGGCATGCCGTATTCCAGGGCCTGCACGAAATCGTGGTCCAGGAACATCGCCTCGTCGTCGCCGGCGTCCTTGGCGTCCACCTGGGCCAGGAAGCGCGCCATCTGGTCTTCCGCGTCGTTCAGCTCCGAGAAGCCGTTGCCGAACTCGCGGCCCGTGATGTACAGCTCGAAGCGCTCGGTCACGTGCGGCCGGTCGTCGTTGGCCCGTGCCAGCGGCGAGATCTCGGTCGGGTGCTCCATGATGAAGGTCGGCTGCCACAGCTTTTCCTCGACCGTCTCCTCGAAGAACAGCACCTGCAGGCTGGCCAGCGAGCGGCCGGAAAGCCGGTGTTTCTCCTCCGTCATGCCGATCTTGCGCAGGGCATTGATCAGCCACTCGCGGTCGTCGACACGGTCGCCCGCCTCGGTGTGCTTGAGGATCGCGTCGCGGATCGTCAGGCGCTCGAACGGCGCGGCCAGGTCGACGGGGCGCCCGTTGTAGGTGAGCTGCAGCGTGCCCACGGCCTTTTCCGCGGCGTCGCGCACCAGGGCTTCGGTGAAGTCCATCAGGTCCAGGTAATTCCAGTACGCCGCATAGAACTCCATCATCGTGAACTCGGGGTTGTGGCGCACCGAGATCCCTTCGTTGCGGAAATTGCGGTTGATCTCGAACACCCGCTCGAAGCCGCCGACGATCAGCCGCTTGAGGAACAGCTCCGGCGCGATGCGCAGGAACATCTCCTGGTCCAGCGCGTTGTGGTGGGTGACGAAGGGGCGCGCGTTGGCGCCGCCCGGGATCGGATGCAGCATGGGCGTCTCGACTTCCAGGAAGCCGTGCGACACCATGAACTCGCGGATGCTGGACACGGCCCTGCTGCGCGCGACGAAACGGTCGCGGGCGGTCTGGTCCATCATCAGGTCGAGGTAGCGGCGGCGGTACTTGACCTCCTGGTCGGCGATGCCGTGGAACTTGTCGGGCAGCGGCCGCAGGCTCTTCGTCAGCAGGCGGATGCTCGTGGCCTGGACCGACAGCTCGCCGGTCCGCGTCTTGAACAACGGGCCCTCGGCCGCGATGATGTCGCCCAGGTCCCATTGCTTGAACGCGGCGTAGGCCTCGTCGCCCACGCCGTCGCGCGTGACGTAGATCTGGAAGCGCCCGGTCGCGTCCTGCACCGTGGCGAAGCTGGCCTTGCCCATCACGCGTTTGAGCATCATGCGGCCCGCCACGCTGGCCTGCGTCGGATGCTCGGCCAGTTGCTCGGCGCTCTTTGCCCCGTGGTGCGCCAGCAGGTCGGCCGCGCGGTGGCCGGGCTTGAAGTCGTTCGGGAACGCGATGCCCTTGCCTTGCCGCTGCGCGTCGCGCAGGGCCTTGAGCTTGTCGCGCCGCTCCGCGATCAGCTGGTTCTCGTCGGCAACGGGCGCGGCAGGGGCCTGGATGGGATGGTCGGACATGAGGGAAGGGAATGCGGGAGGGAGTCGGGGCCAACCGGGATTTTAGTTTCCGCCGGGCCCGGCGCCGGGCCGACTCGATAATCCGGCCATGTTTCTCAAAGCCGGGGCCTTGTCCCTCGCCCTCCTGCTGGCGAGCCGCCTGTTCGGCCTGGTGCGCGAGTCGGCCCTGGCGGCCGCGTTCGGCACCTCGGGACTGGCCGACGTGGCGGTGCTGATGCTGACCCTGCCCGACTGGGCGGCGGGCGTGCTAGCCAGCGGCGCGATGGCCTATGTCCTGGTGCCCGCCTGGGCCGCGCAGGAGCGCGCGCAGGTCGCGGCCACCCAGCGCGTCGTCTCCGTGCGCCTGCTCGCCGGCGCGGCCGTGCTCGCGGCACTGCTGGCGCTGTGGCGCGAACCGGCGCTGGCCTGGCTGGCCGGCGGGTTGCCGCAGGCGCTGCGGCCATGGGGCCGGGCGGCGCTGCTGTGGAGCGCCCTGGCCCTGCCGGCGGCGCTGCTGGCCGCTGTCTGGGCGACCCGGTTGCAGCACGAGCAGGATTTCACGGGCATGTACGCGGCGAACCTCGTGGTCAACGGCGTGCTGATCGCGGCGATTGGCTGTGCGGCATTGGTGGCGCCCGAATTCGCCATCGCCTGGCTCGGGGCGGGCCTGATCGCGGCCATGCTGGCGCGCCTGGCCTGGCTGCGCCGGCGCATTCCCGCAGTGGAGCCGTCCGCCGGGCCGGCCACGCCGGTGGCCCTGCCGGGCGCCCGCCTGTGGTGGTGGGCGGCGCTTTCCGCCGGGCTGCCGCTGGCGCTGCCGTTTGCCGCCCGTTCGATCGCGTCCCAGTCCGGGACCGGCGCGCTGGCCACCTTCAACTACGCGTGGAAGCTCGTCGAGCTGCCGCTGCTCCTGGCGATCCAGCTGGTCGCGACGCTGGCGCTTCCCGCCATCGCCAGGGCGCTGGCCGGACCGGACGCCGCCGAGGCGCGGCGTGCCGTGCGCAGCGCGTTCGCGCTCGCCTGGGCGCTCGCCTGCGGGGCGGCGGCGGCGCTGCTGGTCGGCGCGCCGGCCATTGCCGGGCTCCTCTTCGGCTGGGGCCGCATGGACCCGGAGGCCCTCGGGCGCGTGGCGCAATGGGGTGCGCTCGGGGCCTGGAGCCTGTTGCCGCAGGCCCTGATCGCCGTGGCCCTGGCGGTGCTGGCCGGGCGCGGCCGCATGGCGCCGGCCGTGGCCGCCTACGCCGCCGCGCTGGCCTTGCTGCTGCTGGCCGGCGCCCGGGGTTTCACCGGCGGGGTGGCCTTGATGCTCCTGCTCGATGCCTTGTTCGCGCTGGTGGCCGTGGCGGCCGTCGCGGCGCTCGGACCGCAGGTACGCTCATGGCTGCCGTGGCGCGCGATGGCGATCTCGCTCGGCGCGCTGGCCGTCGTCGCGGCGCTCACGTTCGGCGCCGCGTCGGCCGCCGCGTGGGGGCTCGTGCCGAGCCTGCTCGCCGCGGCCGCGGCGGGCAGCGCGGTGGTGGCGATGACATGGTGGGGCAGCATCGATCTGCGCTTGGCGCTGGCGCGATAATCGCTGGCTTCATGCTCGAACTGATCCAGATCACCAACGACCCGGATTTCGCGCGCCGTTGCGACGATCTCGGCGGCTTTCGCCTGTTCGTGGACCTGGAGCGGCTGGGCAAGGCCGAGCGCCAGGCCGGCCGCAACACGTTCATCAGCGCGCACGATCTCGACGACGTGAGCCGCATCAGGCAGGTCCTGCGTCGTTCGCGCCTGATGGTGCGGGTCAACCCCTTGCACGAAGGCACGGCCAGCGAGGTGGCGGCGGTGCTCGAGCGCGGCGCCGACCTCCTGATGCTGCCCATGTTCACGAGCGCGGCGCAAGTGCGCGAATTCGCCGCCATCGTGGGCGGGCGCGCGCCCATCGTGCCGCTGCTGGAAACCGGCGCCGCCCTGCAATGCCTGCGCGAGTGGATCGCGACGCCTGGGCTGGCCGAGGTCTACGTCGGCCTCAACGACCTGCACCTGTCGCTGGGCCACCGCTTCATGTTCGAGCCGCTGGCCCTGGGGCTGGTGGACGGGGTGGCCGCCGCCGCCAGGGCGCAGGGGCTGCGGTTCGGCTTCGGCGGCATCGCCCGCATGAACGAAGGCCATCTCTCCGGCCACGACGTGCTGGCGGAACACCTGCGGCTCGGTTCCGGCTCGGTGATCCTGTCCCGGACCTTCCACCGGCCCGAGGACGCGCTGCCGTTCGAGGACGCGGTGGCTGCCCTGCGCGAAGCCGAGCGCGAACTGGCGCTGCGCGACGCTCGCGAGGTCGAGGCCGACCGCTTGCGCATCGCCGCCAAGATCGGGCAGGTCGCGGCGTCGCTGCCCCTGCCGCGATGAAGCGGCTGCTCGACCTGCTGGCGGCACTGGCCGCGCTGGTGCTGCTGGCGCCGCTGCTCGCCGCCGTGGCGCTCGCCGTGCTGTTCGAAAGCGGGCGGCCGGTGCTGTTCCGCCAGACCCGCGTCGGCCTCGGCGGCCGCGAATTCGGCATGTACAAGTTCCGCAGCATGGTCCGCGACGCCGCCGCGATCGGCCCTTATTTCACCAGCCAGAACGATCCGCGCGTCACGCGGGTGGGCCGTTTCGTCCGCCGGACCAGCCTCGATGAGCTGCCGCAATTGTTCAATGTGCTGGCCGGCGACATGAGCCTGGTCGGCCCGCGGCCCGACGTGCCCGCCCAGCGCAGCCTCTACAGCGACGAGCAGTGGGCGGTCCGCTGCAGCGTTCGCCCGGGCATCACGGGGCTGGCGCAGGCGAAGCTGCGCTCGACCGCCACGCCGCAGGAGCGGCTCGACCTCGATCTGCGCTACGCCCGCGAACACAGCCTGTGGCTGGACCTGCGCATCCTCGCATGGACGCTGGGACGGCTCTCGGGTAAAGGAGCCAACTGATGTGCGGCATCTTCGGCTACTGGGACCGCGGACAGCGCCCGCTCGACGACGACGCGCTGGCCGAGATGGGCCGCCAGCTCGCCCATCGCGGCCCGGACGACGCCGGCGTGCGGCATCAGCCGTGGCGCGGCGTGGCGGTGGGCAACCGGCGCCTCTCGATCATCGACCTGGCGCACGGCCACCAGCCGTTCGTCTCCGACGACGGCCGCATCGCGGTCGTGCAGAACGGCGAGATCTTCAATTACCTCGAGCTCGCCGACGAACTGCGCGGGCAGGGCGTCGCCTTGCGCACGGCCTCGGATACCGAGGTGATCCTGCGGCTGTACGAGCGCGAGGGCATCGCCTGCCTGGGCAAGCTCAACGGCATGTTCGCGATCGCGATCGACGACGCCCGCGAGGACGCCATGTACCTGGCGCGCGACCGCATCGGCGTGAAGCCGCTGTATGTCGCGGACGACGGCGAACGGGCGGTGTTCGCGTCCGAGCTCAAGGCGATGCTGCCCTGGACGGCGGCGCGCCGGGGACTGGACGGCATCGACCTCGAGGCGGTTCACCACTATCTGACGTTCAATTACATCCCGGCGCCGTGGACCATCTGGCAGGGCGTGCGCCACCTCATGCCCGGCACCTGGATGAAGTTCACGCGCCAGGGCGTCGAGACCCGCCGCTGGTGGGACCTCGCCGCGCAGCGCGAGCGAGACCACGAGTTCGGTCCCTGGGCCGAGGAGTTCCTGGCGATCCTGGACGACGCGACGCGCATCCGGCTGCGCGCCGACGTGCCGTGGGGGGCGTTCCTCTCCGGCGGCGTCGATTCCAGCACCATCGTCGCGCTGATGGCGCGCCACGTGGCCCAACCGGTGAAGACCTTCTGCATCGGGTTCGCCGATCCGCGCTTCGACGAGTCGACGTTCGCCGCCGAGGCCGCGCGCCGCTTCGGCTGCGAGCACACCAGCGAGATCGCCGAATTGAACATGCTGGGTCGCTGGCCGCAGGTGCTGCACCACCTGGACCAGCCGCATGGCGACGCGTCCTTCATGCCCACCCTGCGCGTCAGCGAACTGGCGGCGCGGCACGTGAAGGTGGTGCTGACCGGCGACGGCGGCGACGAGCTGTTCGCCGGCTACGAGAAATACGAGTCCTGGTTCGCCCGGCCCGGCGTCGCCGCGCTGGGCGACGACGCCTTCCGGCGCGGTTATTTCGACTCGATCTCCCTGTTCGCGCCCGGCGCGAAGCTCGACCTGTATGGCCCCGCCATGGCCCGGCAGGTGGGCGGCATCGACAGCTTCCGCTCGGCGGCGCTGCCCTGGTTCGAGCAGGCCGGGCACTTCGACCGGCTGAACCAGGCGCTCTACCTGGACATGCAATTGCTGCTCTCGGGCAACAACCTGGTCAAGCCGGACCGCATGGGCATGGCGGTGTCGATCGAGGCGCGCACGCCGTTCCTGGACTGGCGGATGATGGAGTTCGCCTTCCGCTCGCGCGGCGCCACCAAATTGCACGGCGGCGACAAGAAGCACTGGTACAAGCGCGCCGTCGAGCCGCTGATCGGCCACGACCTGGCGTACCGGCGCAAGCAGATGTTCACGGTGCCGATCGGCGAGTGGTTCCGCAACGAGAGCCATGGCTGGCTGGCCGGCACCTTGCGCGAGTCGGCGCTGCTGCGGCGCCTGTTGCGTCCCGGGCCGGTCGAGGCGATGCTCGCCGCACACCGCGACGGGACGGCCAACCATACCCGCGAGCTGCGCGCGCTGGCCGCGCTGGCGCTGTGGTCGGCGCCCTTCGCCGCATGAAGAAGGTCCTGTTCGTCTGCTACGGCTCGGGCCACGTGCGGATGGTGGTGCCGGTCGCCGCCGCGTTGCGCGAACGCGGCCTGGCCCAGATCCAGGTGCTGGGCCTCACCACGGCGGCGTCGGTGGTCCGCGCCGCGGGCCTGCCGCTGCTGCAGTTCAAGGATTTCGTCGAGCCGGGCGACGAGGCTGCGCTGGCGCGCGGCCGCGAACTGGCGGCGGGACTGGGCTCGGTCGACGATGCGCAGGAAAGCGCCGCCTACCTGGGCCTGTCGTACGCCGACCTGGAGGCCGAAGCCGGACCCGGTGAGGCACGGCGCCGCTACGCCCAGTTCGCGCGGCAGGCGTTCCTGCCGCTGCGCACGCTCACGCGCATCCTGCAGCGCACCAGGCCCGATCTGGTCGTGATGACGAATTCGCCGCGGGCCGAGCGAGCCGCGGCCATTGCCGCAGGGCGGCTGGGCATTCCCTGCGTCTGCCTGGTCGATCTCTTCGCGATCGACGAAGTGCGCTGGATCGGGGCCACCGATTACGCCCAGCGTGTGTGCGTCCTGAACGACCATGTCCGGGAGTTCCTGGTGGCGGCCGGACGCGATCCCGGGCAGGTGGTGGTCACCGGCAACCCCGCGTTCGACACCCTGCTGGCGCCGGCCACGGCCGAGCGAGGGCGCGCCATGCGCCGGCGGCAGGGCTGGGAGGGGCGCCGGGTGGTGCTCTGGCCGACGCAGGTCGAGCCGGCGGTCCATCCCTTCGATGGCCGCGCGGGCGATCCCGAGCTGCCGGCCCGAGTGCTGTCCCGGCTGGCGGCATGGACGCAGTCACATCCGGATGCAATCCTGTGCGTGCGGCCGCGCGCCGGCGAAGTCCCGCCGGCCCTGCCGGCGAGCGACCGCATCCTGCTGACCGGACAGGACTGGCCGTTGCCGGACCTGCTGCACGCCGTCGACGCCGTGGTGACGCTGACGTCCACCGTGGGCCTCGAAGGCCATCTCTGCGGCGCCAGGCTCATCCAGGTGCTGGGTTCGGTGTTCGAGCCCGCCATGCCGCTGGCCCGCTTCGGGATTGCCGATGCCGCCGTGACGCCCGAGGGCCTCGAAGCCGCCCTGGACCGCTGGACGCGCCAGCCGCGCCAGCAGCACCGGCAGGAAGCCGGCGGCGCCGCCGCGCGGGTGCTCGCCGTCCTGGCCGAATTTCTATAATCCGACCTTTCACGCGGCCGCCGTCCGGGGGCCCAGCACGCACCCCCTCCCGATGCCATTGATCCCCCAACCGAAGCCCGTCGACGCGTCCGCGTTCGACGCACCCCAGGAAAGCGCCGAGATCAAGTACGGCCTGCCGCGCTACGTGCATTTCTGCAAGCGCTGCGTGATCTCCAACCAGCGGCCGAACTCGGCCGTGGAGTACCAGCACACCAAGGCCAGCCGCAAGGCGACCATCGCTTTCGACGAGGAGGGCATCTGCGACGCCTGCCGCTACGCCGAGCAGAAGCAGGCCACCATCGACTGGAAGCAGCGCGAGGACCAGCTGGCGGCGCTGTGCGACAGGTTCCGCAGCAAGTCCGGCTACGACTGCCTGGTGCCCGGATCCGGGGGCAAGGACAGTTTCTACGCCTCGCACATCCTGAAGACCCGCTTCGGCATGCATCCGCTGACCTGCACCTGGGCGCCGCATGTCTACACCGAATGGGGCTGGAAGAACTTCCAGTCGTGGCTGCACGCCGGCTTCGACAACTACCTGATGACGCCAAACGGGCGCGTCCACCGGTTGCTGACGCGCCTGGCGGTGGAGAACCTGTTCCATCCGTTCCAGCCGTTCATCTTCGGGCAGAAGTCGCTGGCGCCCAAGGTGGCGCTGCTGCACGACATCCCGTTCGTCATCTACGGCGAGAACGAGGCGGAGTACGGCAACCCGATCGGCGACACCAACAGCGCGAAGCGCGACTGGTCGTACTTCACGTCCAACGACAAGTCGCAGATCTACCTGGGCGGCACGTCGGTGGCGAGCCTGTACGACGACTTCGGGCTGGAGGAGCAGGACCTGCTGCCCTATTTGCCGGCCGACCCGGTGCAGATCGAGAGGAAACAGGTCGAGGTGCACTACCTTGGCTACTACCTGAAGTGGCACCCGCAGAGCTGCTACTACTACGCGGTGGAACACGGCGGCTTCGAGGCGTCGCCGGAACGCACGCCCGGCACCTACAGCAAGTACAACAGCATCGACGACCGCATCGACGACTTCCACTACTACACGACGTACACGAAGTTCGGCATCGGCCGCGCGACCTATGACGCGGCGCAGGAGATCCGGTCCGGCGACATCACGCGCGAGGAAGGCGTGGCGCTGGTGCGGCGCTACGACGGCGAGTTTCCGGAACGTTTCGCCGAGGAGATCTTCCGCTACCTGAGCATTCCGCAGCGCGAGTTCCCGCAGGCCTCGAAGATGTTCGAATCGCCGGTGATGGACCGCGGCTACTTCATGCGCCTGGCCGACAACTTCCGCTCGCCGCACCTGTGGACGCGCGAAGCCGGCCAGTGGAAGCTGCGCCACACGGTCTGGCAGTCGCCGTGATCCAACCGAGCGCAGCGCAGAACCGCTTCAAGCAAGCGAGCGCCCCCTCGGGGGGCAGTGCAGCCGCGCCAGCGGCAAGCGTGGGGGCGCCATGACGAGCGCAGCGCAGAACCGCTTCAAGCAAGCGAGCGCCCCCTCGGGGGGCAGTGCAGCCGCGCCAGCGGCAAGCGTGGGGGCGCCATGACGAGCGCAGCGCAGAACCGCTTCAAGCAAGCGAGCGCC
>Ga0255338_1001913_pt1 | contig 34944 bp, 38 predicted proteins | sample MeOH1_35cm_T4_19_FD_203715 | JGI IMG/M metagenome (GOLD analysis project Ga0255338, IMG submission 203715) | Sandy soil microbial communities from University of British Columbia, Vancouver, Canada - MeOH1_35cm_T4_195 | ecosystem: Engineered > Artificial ecosystem > Sand microcosm > Unclassified ...
TTGGTGCGAACGCCTTTGCGGCCCTCGAAATTTGCGAGCAGCGTCAGCGCTGAACTGCCGAAATCATGGGTGAATTCGCCCAGCGCGCGGGTCTTGTCGATGTTGATGCGGTCGATGCTGTCCAATCCGGTTCGGACGAAAGGATCGGGATCCAACACCTTGTTGCGGCCGAGCGAGGTATAGCCTGGAGCTTCCGAACGCGAGCGTTCGACGGTCAGATAAGCAGTGGAATCGGTGCCCAGCCCGACGCCGACGCTGCCGCGCAGGCCCCAGTTGCGTTGCGTGTCCAGCTTCTTGCCGGTGACCTGGTCGGTGTAGAAGCCGCCGGTCTGTTCGTTATGATAACCGCCCAGCCGCAGCGCAACGGTGCCGCTGACCGGGAGGTTCAGCGTTCCTTCCAGGTCCAGTTCGTCAACCGAGTTATACCCGATCTTGCCGGAAACCTGCGTATCGAGCACCGGACGGTTGGTGAGAAGGTTGGTTGCTCCACCCACCGCGTTGCGACCATACAGGGCGCCTTGGGGGCCGCGATATACTTCCAGCCGGTTGATATCGTAAAAGTCCATCGCGTCATAGCCGCGACCGCCAAAGCCGCCGCCGGCGACATAGATGCCGTCGCGATAGATGCCCGTGGTCGATTCGGAAAAGCCGAGCCGCCCGCCGCCCTGGCCGCGGATTGTAATGTCGTTGAGATAGGCGGGCCCCGACGCGACCAGCATTGCTCCGGGCACTTGGCGCGTGAGATCGGCGAGGTCCCGCACGCCGAGCCGGTCCAGATCGCCTGCGCTCAGCGCGGTTACGGAGGAAGGCACGTCTTCGATCGATTCCGCACGTTTGCGGGCGACGACAATAATCTCGTCGGTGCTTGAGGGCTGCGCATCCAGCGCCTTGGGCTGTCCTGTCGCCGGCGCCGTCTGCGCCCTGGCGGGTGTCGTCGCCCATAGCGTGGTCGCAGCGACAGCCACGCTGGACAAAATGGCAGAACGGCACGCCTTTCGGTCCCTCATCTCTCTCTCCCATCACGGTCGACCCTTTCGCAGGCGACTCACTGTTACTCTTCGGTAACAGGTTGTTCCTTTCCGGTAAAGATGCTTGTGCGGATGCTCGTTGGGCTTGAGCCCGAGCGGTGTTAAGGCGGTGTCGTGAGCGATCTGGACGATGATGCGAGCTATTCCGAATTGATCGACGCCCATCGCGTGCGCCGTCGCCAGAAACTGTTGCTGACGGCAGCGGAAGTGCTCAACGAGCGCGGCATCCGGAACACGACGATGGATCATGTTGCGCAAGCTGCGGGCGTGTCCAAGGTGATCCTCTATCGCTATTTCGGATCGAAGGACAAACTGGTGCACGCGGTACTCGCCGAGGTTGTCGAGGCGATCCTCGCGGCCGACCAGTTGCCGGCTGACTGGTGGACCGAGCGCCTTGCCCACACGCTTCCGGTCGCGCGCGGGCATGCGGCGGCGATGCGGTTGCTGGTGCGGCACGCGTCGCACGACCCCGAGTTCGGGGTGCATTTCGAACGGCTGACCTCGGCGCTCAGCGCGCGTGTCGACGAGCGTCAGCTTGCGATCATGGCACCGTTGGGAGATGGGCAGGGGCCCGTCGACGACAGCGTATTGGTCGAAGCCGTGACCGCGTTCCTGCTCGATGCCTATGTTCGCTGGATTGACTGCGCTGATCCCGCGAAGGACGCGCAGTTCCTTCAATGGACCAGCAAGTCCGTGCGGGCGATGATCTATTATTGGCGCGGGCTTGAGCCGCCGCACACGCCCTACGATCGACCCAGCCGCTGAGGCTCCTCTGCCCGGCCGCCGGCGGCTCAGCGGGCATGCGCCTGGAAGAACGCCCAGATCGTGGCCGTGGCATCCAGCGAACCGCGATCGGCGTTATCCGAGCCTCCCAGGCCGGGCGAGCCTGGCCAGGCATGTTCTCCTTGAGGCAGGTCGTAAAACTGGACGTCGGCCCCGTTCCGACACCCGCGGCTTCGTTCGATCGTGACGTCGCGTTCTCGTGTGATGGCGGGGGCGGCTGCGCACCCGTTCGTATCCCGCCAGAATGACACGGTCTGGCGGACGGGGAGGAACGGCTTGCTCTGTGCGCGCGCTACGAAGCCGGTCGGGCTGATCCCGCCGTTGAAGCCGACCACCATATCCTTCTCGCCGTGCATGATCAGTATCGGCACCGGCGTAACGGCGCGTGCTTCGTTGCCGAACATTGCACCGGATACGACGGCAGCCGCCGCGATTCGGTTGCCGAATGCTATGGCGACGCGGTGTGTCAGCATGCCGCCATTGGAGAATCCGGTGACGTAGATTCGTGCCCGGTCGATGTTCGCGCGCTTCGCGACATCGTCGATCACGGCGCCGACAAAGCCGACATCGTCGGCACCGCGCGACATCGCTTCCCCGCAGCAGCCGCTGGCATTCCATGTGCCCATCCCGTCGCGACGGCCGATACCATTGGGGGCGGCGACCACGATGCCGGCTGCCTTGGCTTGCGTCGCCCAGCGCGCGATCATCGTTGCGCCATTACCGCCGCCGCCGTGCAGCACGATCACCAGCGGCACCGGGGCGGTTCCGCGATGGGCATCGAGCAACTGATAGCTGCGCTCCAGTCCGCCAAACGAGAGCCCGGTCGCGGTGGCGTCGTTCCCGTCCTGCGCGCGCTGGGCTCTGGCCTCGCGCAGCCGCTCCAATAGGCCGGGCCGAAGCCGCTGCGCCCTTACGTCGCCGGTACCGATCGACAGAATGGCAATAACGGCAATCCCCAAGACGGTCGTGCGCATGAACAACGCTCCCTCCGGTGCTGTTACTTGAGCGTAACATAACGTCACGTATCCGTCCAATACCCCAGTTCTGAAGTGGGGTGAGGGCAGTATCGCGTCGATGGCAGGGCAGGGGCGGGCCTGCGGTGCGCGCGGCTTTCGACGTTCGACTCGGTTGTCAGAGGAGGGGCGTTACGCCACCGCCTGCCATAGGATTTGCTGACAGGCATCACGGACAGGTGCGACAAGTCTGGCTTCGACGCAGCGCGAGTCGTCTTCGGCGACATGATGAAAGCGATGTGCGCCGAAAATGCCGACAATGTGTTGGTATCCTGCTGCTAGAATTGTCGATAATTCCCCGGCGCTGCCCGTTTGCGCGGGATAGGGGACCTCGAGCCCGGCAAGGCCCTGAAAGCAGCGACGGGCAAGTGGCAGCAGGGCGGGGCTCACGACGAGGAAGCGTTGCGGATCGGCACTCGGCAAGGGCAGCAGCGTTCCCGCGCCGGCTTCATGCCAGTCGCGCGCGGCCAGATTCGCCCCCAAATGGAGCCAGAGCGCCGTCTCCTCGGGCGGCGGCGCCAATGCCTGGAGGGCGTGCTCGGACCCGAGATTTTCATATTCATGGCCGCTGTTGCAGAGGAACAGCAGATTGTGCGCGGCCAGGGCTGCTGGTGCCCATCGCGCGAGCGATAGCCAGGTGGCGATCCCCGGCCCCCGTTCGCCGGCGCAGGCCGTCCAGCCCGAACGCGGCGTCGACACGACGACGTGACTGCCTTTTCGTCGATCCCATCGCGCGGCGAGGTTGAAGGCCGGCCGTCGCCCACCTTCGCCGTCCAGCACCAGCGTAACCTCGATCGGCGCGCCGAGCAGCGCCCGCAAGGGGCCCGCCTTTTCCGGCGCGAGGATCGCCACTGGTCGGTCGACCAGCGGTGTCCTCCCATCGGCGTTGAGCGCGATGGCCTTGCCGGTAGGTCCGTTGGTGATGAGCAGCGCCGCGATAGCCCCTGCCGCCGTCGCCGCACGAACCGTTTCCGCGATCGGTTTGACAAGCGCGCTAGACCAGCGCGCATAGGGCAACTCGATCCATGCGATCGCGCCCTGCATCGTCGGCAACGGCATCCCCGGTTCGACCCGGACGAGCCGGCCGCGTACACCTGTGGGGCCGGTCGGCACCACGATCGCCAGTGGGAGCACCGGCACGCGCGCTTCGCCAGCGATCACTTCGGCGCGCTTGGGCGAAAAGAACGGCGTATCGAAGGACTGCCGGACGGTCTCCGCGCCGGCGCGGCGCAGTTCGGCCTCCAGCCATTCGCCAGTCGCGGTATCGCCGGCCCCGCCGGAGGCCTTGTTTCCAAAGGCGATATAGCGATCGAGATCGGCGGAGATTCTGTCTCGTTCGGGCATTGCCTTCCCCTTTCCGGGCACGCCCGCCACCAGGCCAACTGCGCCCGCCATGGCGTTGCGTCGGCTGAGTTCTAGAACCATGGCAGGCTTTGCTCCTGGCGCTTCGTGCTTCGGGACGGTGGCGCCCTATACGAAAAATATAACGACGGCGACGTTTCGCCGCCCCGCGAACTCTCGCTGGACGCTAAGTTCGCCCGTGTCCTGAATCCCGAGTCCCACAGCCCGGGCGCCTTGGCAGGAAGGTCCCGCGCTGCACGGTGCAAGATCTCGTTCGAAGCGCTTATACCGGGAGGGCGGGGCATCCGCCGGCCAGGGACTGTCGATCGAGATTTCTTCTGCGATTGGCCTCACTATTCCTCGCTTGCCAGTTTTGAAGGGGACAAGCTAACCCGGATGGCAAAGGTCCAGGCGGGTTAAAGTGCGACAGGGACAATCACGATGGTTGTGGTCCCGGTAGGCAACAACAATCCCTCCGTGAGATCCGATTTGGGGATCTCTGGAGATCGCAACTTGGCCCCACCACCGTCAACAGCGCGTATGGCAGCCGTTCCAGTCGCACGCCCTCGATCGTCATCCGATCAGGCGGGCGCGCGCCGCGCGCGTTTCAGGCAGCGGCGCGCGTCCGAAGACCAGTCCTTCTTGCTCCTGCGACCGTCTGCGACGCCCGAGACGACAATTCGCGTGCACTGCCCGAGAAATCAGGGCACGATAGGATTCCAATCCTTCCCATCGGTGCGAAAGAAGATCGTGATGCTCAAGACCGCCACTGCCATCCGTCAGTCGCGTAAACAGCAGGTCTCGCCGCTCGATACCGAAATGCCGGCAGCATCGGGCCTGCAACTGGACGGGCTCGACGCGATACTTGGCCTGCATGTCGGCACGGTCAACACGATCATCGCCCAGTATTTCCAGCGGACGCTCGGCGACCTCGCACTGACGCCGAAGCAGACATCCACCTTGTGGCTTGTCTCCGCCAATCCCGGCGTGTCGCAGGTCGAACTCGCCCGCTTCTTCCGGATCGAACGCGCCACCATGCTGGCGATCACCAATTCGCTGACCGAACAGGGATTGCTGGAGCGCCGCCCCTCGGCGCGCGATCGCCGCTCGATCGCGCTGCATGCGACGCCCGAGGGCGAGAGCAAGCTCGCTCTTGCCCGGGCGGCGGTGGCGCGGCACGAGCGGTGGCTGCAAAGCGTCCTGTCCCCGGAGGAATCGGCGTTCCTGATCCACCTCCTGAAGCGGCTCGGCGATCGCCCGACCTTGGACGCATCGGCCAACGATCTCGATTGAGCGCTTCGGCTGCTCGGTCCGAAGCGCAGCCATCTCCTTGGGCGCGCTTCAGTCTCGCGGCCAGATGTCGGGGTGCCTGTCGATCGCGAGGCTCACCGCGTTCGCGATTGCCCGGTCGTCCGAGAGGGACGGATGCCCGTTACAAGCTGAAAAGCGCAGCTCGCGCACGATGGTGAAGGCGAGGCGCGATTCCCCGCCTGCACGCAGGCGTTCGGCCACGATGCGCGCCTCGGTCTCGATCTCGCCGCCCGGCTCGCCCGTCGCCCACAGGATGAAGAAGGCAGTCGGATTGCGCGCGCGCAGCGTCCGGACGAACCGGACATAGGTCGCTTCGTAGTCAGCGCGCAACGCTTCGCGCGTGACCCATTTCTCCCCGGCGTGCAGCGGCGTCGAAAAGTCGTTGGTGCCGAGTGCGATCACTATTGCCTGCGGGTGCCAGCCGGCATCGCGGTAGGGGATCGCCTTGTCGAACAGGCTGTAGGGATAGGCCAGCGGGAGGGTGTTGGCTGACAGGCCGTTATAGTTGCGCACGATTCCCCGGCCTGAAATCGCATTGACCTGATAGTCGGCACCGTAGCGTCCGGCGGTGAGCGCGGCGATGCCCTGCGCGGTGTCGGTCGTGGACCACACGGCGTCCTCGCTGCAATTCCGCGTGGGCGAGGTGTTGCCATAGCCCACGCTGTGCGAATCGCCGATGAATTCGATCTGCCGGGCGCGTGCACGCAGCGGTAGCGGCGTGGTGCCGCTGGGCGCGTAGAAGCCGTCGAAGCCGGTCGGGCCAGCCTGGCTCTCCGATATCACGTCGATCCGCAGTCGGTGCGCGCCGGCCGGGAGCCCGCTGGCGCGATAGTAGCCCGGCCGGGGGCTCACGAGCCGCGTCACGGCCGCCCCGTCGACGCTGACCCGCAGGATCGCCGATCCCTGGCCGATCCTGAAATATGCGGAGGTGCCGCGGAAGCGCGTCTCGAAATAGGTGCCGGGCCATTGCCGCAGATAGCCTGCCGCGGGTCTCGCTGCGCGCGTCACCCGTCCGGTCACGCGCATCGGCAGCGCGGCCGGTGTCACGCGCGGGGCCGGTTCGGGCGTGACGGTAATGGCCGTCGGTGCGGCTCCGCTACCGCCCGGAGCGAGGTTCAGCCCGAGGGCGAGGGTGATGCGTGCGATCACGGATGCTCCCCGAAAGCCTTGGATACCTGTCTTCCGGCAGGAATGGCGGCTGCACCGGGCACTGTCCAGCCAAACAACGCACCCTCTTTCACTGATACACATTATTTGTAAATATGAGCAGCGAGAGGTCGGCGTATCCACGTCGTTCCGGCTCCGGAGCACAGGATGGCCATGCGCAGGATTCCCCGCCGATGCCGCGCTGCAGTAGTCGCGCTGGCGCTCACTGTGTCGGCGGCGCTGCCGGCGGGCGAACGCACCGCACCCCGGAAGGTCAGAGTCGACCTCGCACAGTCGGGCCGCCAGCTCGATCGCTTCTACGATCTCTCGGTGGGCTCGGATTATCCCGGCACGCTTGCCCGCGCCGACAGCCAGGCCCAGCTTCGGACGGCGGCCGACGAACTCGGCTTCCGCTACCTTCGCTTCCATGCGATCTTCCATGACGTGCTGAATACGGTTCGCGTCGTCGACGGGCGCACCGTCTACGACTGGACGAAGATCGATCGCCTGTATGACGATCTGCGTGCCCGGGGCATGCGCCCCTTTGTCGAGCTTGGCTTCACCCCGGCGGCGTTGGCGACCTCGCCGCAGCAGATCTTCTGGTGGAAGGGCAACACCTCGCATCCCGTCCCGCCGGGCTGGCGCGATCTGGTGGACGCCTTTGTGCGGCACATGCGCGGGCGCTACGGTGAAGCCGAGGTCCGGCGCTGGTATTTCGAAGTCTGGAACGAGCCCAATCTCGCCGGTTTCTGGGAAGGCGCCGACCAAAAGGCCTATTTCGAGCTCTATGATCTCACGGCGCACACGATCAAGGCGATCGATCCCGCGCTGCGGGTGGGCGGCCCCGCGACGGCGGGCGCGGCCTGGGTGCCCGAATTCCTCGCTCATGTCGCGGCGTCGGGCGCGCCGGTCGATTTCGTCACCACCCACACCTATGGCGTCGAGGGCGGCTTCCTCGACGAGAGGGGGCAGGCCGATACGATGCTGTCGCCTTCGCCCGATGCGGTGATCGGCGATATCCGACGCGTGCGGCAACAGATCGCCGCCTCGCCCTTCCCAGCGCTGCCGCTGTTCATCACCGAATGGAGCACCAGCTACACACCCCGCGATTCGGTGCATGATTCCTATATCAGCGCGCCCTATATCCTGAGCAGGCTCAAGGCTGCGCAGGGCCTCGCCCAGGGTATGAGCTACTGGACCTATAGCGACCTGTTCGAGGAGCCCGGGCCGCCGGATGCTTCCTTTCACGGCGGCTTCGGTCTGCTCAATCGCGAGGGCATCAGGAAGCCGGCCTATTTTGCGTACAAATATCTCCATGCCCTGCGCGGGCGGGAACTCCCCTCCGGCGACGAAAGCGCCTGGGTCGCCACGGACGGCACAAGGACGGCGGCCCTGATCTGGGACTGGCAGCGGCCTGCGCAGAAGGTCAGCAATCGCTCCTTCTACACCAGGCCGGTTCCGGCGCCTCCGGCCAACGGCGTCGATCTGCGTTTCGACCATGTCGCGCCGGGGGGCTACCGGCTGCGCATATATCGCACCGGGTACAAGCGGAACGACGCCTATACGGCTTATCTCGAACTCGGCGCGCCACGGGACCTTGCGCCCGCGCAGGTCGCCAGCTTGCAGCGTCTGACCGCCGATTCACCTGAAATCGAGCGGCGCGTTAGCCCCGATGCCCTTGGGCGGTTGCGCTACGCTCTGCCGATGCGGGGCAACGACGTTGTGCTCGTTACGCTGGAGTGGATCGGCCCGATCCGTCGATAGGATGACGATGCGGGGAAGTCCTGATGAACTGCCACAGTCGGATGTGCGGCTGTGGAAGCACAAATAGTCCCGGGTCGGCCGCATCGGCGTTGATTCGACTCGCCGCATACCCCTTGCCGGAGTATTGTGGGCGCCGTCGCCACTCAATCGGCGTAAAATGGGGGAGGCCAATATGATTCACGTCATCAAGCGTGTCGCGCTGATTGTCGTCGCTGTTGTGGCGACCGGACTATTCTATACTGCGCCTGCTGCGGCGCAGGCCACGCGCACCTGGATTTCGGGTGTGGGCGACGATGCCAATCCGTGCAGCCGTACGGCACCGTGCAAGACCTTCGCGGGCGCCATCTCGAAGACAGCGGGCGGCGGCGAGATCAATTGCCTCGATCCGGGCGGCTTTGGCGGCGTCACCATCACCAAGTCGATCACGCTCATGTGCGACATGACGGAGAGCGGAGTGCTCGTCGCGGCGACCAACGCGATCATCGTCAATGGCTCGGGCGTTGTCGTCCAGATCAACGGCCTCGACATCGAGGGCCTCGGGCAGACCGGCGTGGCGGGCGTCAACGGGATCTATTTCCTCAACGGCGCCTCGCTCACTGTCCGAAACACCAAGATCCGCGGGTTCCGCAACGGCTACGGCATCAACTTCGCGCCGTCTGCGAACGCGACTCTGGTCATCGACAATGTCCAGATCTCCGAAAGCGGGATCGGGTCGAGCTCGGCAACTGGCGGTATCCTGATCAGCCCCGCCGCCGGCATCACCGCGCAGGCTACGATCACCAACACCCAGGTCGTGAACAACATCAATGCCGGCCTGCGAATCGACACGATCGCCGTCGGCGCTGCGACCGCGGCTTCGGCCGTGGTGAGCAACAGCGTCTTCGCGAACAATACCACCGGTATCCAGCTGAAGGCCCCGCCGGGCAGCGGTCCCGCCCGGCTGATGCTGGCCAATTCGGTCGTCAGCGGCAACAGTACGGCCGGGATCGTTTCCAACGGCACGACGTCGGTTGGCCGTGTCGGCGGCACCGTGATCACCGGCAACGGCAACGCCCTGACGCTCTCTGCAGGCGGTGTTCTGTACAGCTATGGCAACAACCAGCTCGACGGCAATACGGTCGACGGCGCCTTCACGCTGCCGGTCATCCCGACGCACTGATCGCCCGATCAAGGCAGGTGGCGGACGCGCCCCGGTCGGCAACGACCGGGGCGTTTTCGTATCCGCCGTCGGTGCGCCGTCCCGATTCAACCGCCGCCCGCGTCGTGCTGCACCGAACTGGGCCGCCCTCTGCGGCTGGTCGGCAGGCTGATGGTGAAGCACGGCAGGAACAGCGGCGTGAAAATCCGATACTACTCGCGGAAATCGCCAAATCGCCGGACAACGGGGCACGGCAATCGCGGTACCGGAAGGGTGGTCGCGCGCAAGTCGGTGCCGCGAACTCGCGCGGTCTTCTTCTGTCGATTTTGCACTGGTCGCATGAAGCGCCCGAATCCGCTCCGCGCGCAGGCGAGTCGCAAAAAATCGTCGGTCGCTTTCGGCATTTCCGCAAACGGCGGCATTCTCCAACACCGATTCTTGGCCGCTACTGTTGTTCCCGCGATCCGTCCCGGATCGGGGTCCCGCCTGTCCCAGGATTGGACTCGCGTTAACCGCACTCTCCGTTTGCTCGAATAGTAAACGACGCGTTAACTTCTTCGCATGCAACGCCAGCTCGCCCTCGCGGCTCCTGCCGCCCGCCACCCCTTCCGCCGGCAGTTCGTGCAGGCTCAGGTCCGCGATCGTATCCGCAAGGACGATCAGGATCTCAAGCTGTTCGCGCTCAGCTTCACGGCCTTCTTCATCTGCATCTACACCTTCATTTTCTGAAAGCGTCCGCCCGCGCGCCGGGTCGCTCGGCGCTGCGGCGTCAGTCGCAGGCGAGGTGCAGCTTCTGCGCCAGCCAGGCGGAGATCAGGCACATGCCGGCGACCACGAACAGCATGTTTTCCGGCGTGATGCCCAGCGCCGAGGCGCCCTGCACCGCCAGCGCCCCCACCACCATCGCGCCCGAATTCACGACGTTGTTCGCCGCCACCGTGCGCGCGGTCTGGTCCTTGGTCACGGTCGTGGTCAGGAAGGTATAGAGCGGCACCACGAACATCCCGCCGGTCACCGCGATCGCCATCAGCACGAGCACGAGCGGAATCGCGCGGGGCAGGCGGAAGAACTCGATCCAGTCGTACAGCATTCCCGGCGGTGCCTCGGGCCACGCGCGTACCAGCAGCGAGAAGGCGACGACCAACCCGCCCATCGCGATCACGCAGGCTGGTGCGAATTTGGCCGACACCCGGCCTCTGAGGAGCGTGTTGATCACCACCGATCCGATCGCGATGCCAATGGAGAACAGGGCGATCACGATGCTGGAGACGCGCGCGTCCGCGGTCAGCACATTCTTCACCAGCGGCGGGAAGATGATGATCAGCACCGCCCCGATCGTCCAGAAGAAGCTGATCGCGCAGATCGCGAGGAACAGTCGCGGAATGTGCATCGTCGCACTGATCAGCCGCCACGAGGCGGTGAAGGGGTTGTAGTTGATCGAGAGCACGGCCCCCTCGCGCGGGGCCGGCGGTACCATGCGGCCGGTGAACCAGCCGACCAAGGCGACGCACAGCCCCGTGATCGCTGCGCCCTCGATGGACAGCCATCCGGCGACGACGGTGCCGAGCAGGATGGCGAGATAGGTCGCTGCCTCTACCAGGCCGGTGCCGCCAAGCACTTCTTCCGGCTTCAGGTGCTGCGGAAGGATGGCGTATTTGATCGGGCCGAAAAAGGTCGAATGCGTGCCCAGGCACAGTACCGCGCCGAGCATGAGCACCAGGCCGGTATCGACGAAGCCGGCGCGCGCGGCCATCAGTCCCGCACCTCCGATCAGCATGATCGCGATCTCGGCCGATTTGACGATCCGGATGATCTTCGCCTTGTCCGTGGTATCGGCCAGTTGGCCGGACAGCGCGGAGAGCAGGAAGAAGGGCAGAATCGCCAGCGCCGTCGCCAGCGCGTTGAAATTCTGTTCCACCCTGGGATCGTTGAACACCTGATAGGTCGCGAACAGCACCATCGACGTCTTGAATAGGTTGTCGTTGAAGGCACCGAGGAACTGGGTGACGAAAAGCGGCAGAAAACGGCGCTCTTTCAGCAAACCGAGCGCACTGAGCATGACGGGAAACGGCCTCGTATGTGGCGAAATATGGGCACCCGCATAGCCGAGCGTATGGCGTAGCATCAACCTGTATCGGCACGGGCTTTCGCCGGAGCGGGTAGCGGTCTAGAGCGGGGGCACGATGTTGACGCTGCCAAACCTGCTCACCCTGTCGCGCATTGTCGCGGTACCGTTGCTTGTCGGGTTCCTGTGGTGGCCGGGCTGGGCGCTCGGCTATGCCGTCGCCTTCGCCTTGTATTGCCTGATGGGCATCACCGATTATTTCGACGGCTATCTCGCGCGCTCGCAGGGCGCGGTGTCTCGCCTCGGCATCTTTCTCGATCCGATCGCCGACAAGATCATGGTCGCGTCGGTCGTGCTCATGCTCGTGGCCACGCGGGACATTGCCGGCTGGTCGCTGATCGCCGGCATCATCATCCTGCTGCGCGAAATTGCCGTTTCAGGCCTGCGTGAGTTTCTGGCGCAACTCCAGGTGTCGGTGCCGGTGTCGAAGCTCGCCAAGTGGAAGACGACGCTTCAGCTGGTTTCGCTGGGCGGGTTGATCCTGGCCGGCGCGCTGCCCGGCTGGCCATGGCTCCAGACCGTCAGCATCGCAGCGCTCTGGGGAGCGGCGGTGCTCACGCTGATTACCGGCTGGGATTATCTGCGGGTCGGCCTGAAGCATATGGACTGAGCATGCCGGTTGATCTGCTTTATTTCTCCTGGGTGCGCGAGGCGATCGGAATGGGCGGCGAGACGCTCGAACTGCCCGGAGACCTCGTCACCGTCAGCGATCTGATTGACTGGCTTGCGATGCGCAGCGAAGGCCATGCCCGGGCGTTCGCCGAGCGCGCCCGACTGCGCGCGGCCGTGGACCAGGTCTTTGTCGGGCTCGATGCGCCGCTTGGTCGCCCGCATGAGGTGGCGATTTTCCCACCGGTGACGGGCGGATGATTCGCGTTCTGGTCCGGCACGAGCCGATCGACCCCGCGGCGGAGTTCGCCGCGCTCCAGGCATCGGGCGTCGGCGGCATCGCGACATTCCTGGGCGTCGTTCGCGCTGATGACGGCGTTACCACGCTCGAGCTTGAACATTATCCCGGCGGCACCGAGGCGGCCCTGCGCCGCCTCGTCGGCGAGGCAGTCGCGCGGTGGGGGCTGGCGGCGGCAGCGATTGTTCACCGTGTCGGCCTGATGGGGCCGGGCGATCTGGTCGTCTTCGTGGGCACGGCTGCGGCTCACCGCGCGGCCGCGCTCGAATCCTGCGCCTATCTGATCGATCGGCTGAAGACGGATGCACCTTTCTGGAAGCGCGAAACGCGTGGGGCCGAGGCGCGGTGGGTGGAAGCCCGCGAGACTGATTCAACCGCCGCGGCGAGATGGCAGGATAGCTGAGCAGCGATGTGACCGCTGCTGCCCTATCGGCGAGGGGACGCAGTGCTGGCGAAGAATGGCAAATTGCCCCGGAGCCTGGTCGCCACGCGCGGCTCCGGGGGAGGGCCTCAGCCGAGCTTGGGAATCAGCACGCCGTTGACGACATGCACGATGCCGTTCGACTGGCGCACGTCCGGTGTCTCGACATAGCTCTTGTTGCCGTTGACATCGCTCAGCTGGATCGCGCCGTTCAGATCGGTCACGGTCAGCGTTTCGCCCTCGACCGTGGTCAGCTTCGCCGTGCCGCCGCCGGCCGTAATCTGCTGGCGCAACTGCTCGATCGTGATCGCGCCGGGCACGACATGATAGGTCAGCACCTTGGCGAGGGTGGCCTTGTTCGCGGGCTTCATCAACGTGTCGACGGTCCCGGGCGAGAGGCGGCCGAACGCATCGTTGGTCGGCGCGAACACGGTAAAGGGGCCGGGGCCCGACAGGGTGGAAACCAGATCGGCTGCCTTAACGGCGCTTACCAGGGTGGTCAGGTTGGGCGCTGCCGCGGCATTTTCAGGTATCGGCTTCGCCGCATCCATCGCGGCGCCACCGACGGTCGGGTTCGCGGCCGGGGCGGGGGGTGCGCTCGGTGTGGGCGCCGCTTGTGGTGGAGTACGCGCCTCGGCGGTGGCCGCGGCCAGTACCAGGCCAGCGATTGCCACGACCGGAAGCTTGGCGGATATTCTCATCAGTCTCTCCAGTTTCGTCGGCGTGCGCAGGGAAACGCACACAGGGTCAGATACGGTCGGACGGCTGAATGGTTTCAGAACCGGCGCTACTGCGCCTCGGCGAGAACCTCGGCGAGCAGGTGGAAGTCCTTTTCGCGAGGTGAGGCGCGGCGCCAGACCAGCGCGATGCGCCGTGCTGGATTCGCGGCATCGAGTGGGCGGGCGGTCAGCCCGGTGTGTTCCAGGATGCCGGCCTTCAATGCCATCTCGGGCAGCATCGTGACGCCCAGGCCGTTATCGACCATCTGGACGATCGTATGCAGCGATGTGCCGAGCATGGTTGCCTCTGCCCGGAGCTCGGGTCGGTTGCAGGCGGCCAGCGCATGATCCTTCAGGCAATGTCCGTCTTCGAGCAGCAGCAGCCGCGTCTCGTCGATGTCGTCCGCCTTGATCGCGCGCGAGGCCTCGCCGATCTCGGATTCGAGCCCGGCGAGGAACAGCCGGTCCTCGAACAGGAACTGGGACGATACCTCGCCACAGGCATAGGGCAGGGCGAGCAGTACGCAGTCGGTCCGCCCGTGATGCAGTCCCTCGCAGGCCGTTCCGCTCGGCTCTTCGCGAAGGAACAGCTTCAGGTCGGGATAGTCCCGTCTCAGCCGGGGCAGGATACGCGGCAGCATGAAGGGCGCGATCGTCGGAATCACGCTCATCCGCATCTCGCCCGACAATGGCCGGCCGGCGGCGCGTGCCAGGTCGCCCAGTTCCTCAGCTTCGCGCAGCACGCGCCGCGCCTTGTCGGCAATTCGGTTGCCCAGCGGCGTGAAGCGGACGACGCGGCGGGTGCGCTCGACCAGCGTTACGCCGATCAGTGTCTCGAGCTCGCGGATACCGGCGGACAGCGTGGATTGCGTGACGAAACACGAATCGGCGGCCCGGCCGAAATGGCCATGATCCTCGAGTGCGACGAGATACTGGAGCTGCTTCAGGGTCGGGAGATAGGTGGTCATAATCGCCTCAGTCGATCAATGACCTGCAAATAACCTGTTTGTTCAATTAAAAGCCAGCCCTATATGCGTTGGACACAGACGACGAATCATAGCGTCGCGCGCCAGAGGATGTCAGACGGGCCACCCCATTCCATGAGGAGGCCACTTAATGCTTACTGTCGGAGACAAGCTCCCCGAATTCACCGTTCCCGTTCAGCAGGGCACGAGCGCACTTCCGGCTGGCGAGACGCTCAGCCAGGATGCGTTCCCCGGCAAGTGGAAGGTCCTGTTCTACTGGCCGAAGGACTTCACCTTCGTCTGCCCGACCGAGATCGTCGGTTATGCGGCGCTGAAGGACGATTTCGCCGACCGCGACGCCGTGCTGATCGGCGCCTCGACCGACACCGCGCACGTCCACCTCGCCTGGCGCAAGTCGGACCCGGATCTGGCCGCTGCCGACTTCCCCTGGCTGGCGGACAACGGCGCCGTACTGGCGTCGAAGCTCGGCATCCTCGATGCCAATGAGCATGTCGCCTACCGCGCGACCTTCATCATCGACCCGGACAATGTGATCCAGGCGGTGCAGGTCAATGGCCTGAACGTCGGCCGCAACCCGGCCGAGACGCTCCGCGTCCTCGACGCGCTGCAGACCGACGAGCTTTGCCCGTGCAACTGGAACAAGGGCGACGATGTCCTGAAGGTCGCCGCGTAAGCGATGCTTTTTGGGAAGGGCGCGGGGCCACGCGGCCCCGCGCCCTTTCGCTTGAATGGAGGACATGACATGTCACTCAAGGAATTCGCGGGCACGCTGCCCGATTTCGCCAAGGACATCCGGCTGAACGTCGGCTCGCTGCTCAACGAGGCGCATCTCCCTGACCAGCAGAAATACGGCCTGCTGCTCACCTGCGCGCACGGTTCGGGCTACAAGCCGCTTGTCGACGCGACCGAGGCCGAGGTCGAAGGCAAGCTCTCGCCGGAGGCGGCCAACGCGGCGCGCGCGGCGGCGGCGGTAATGGCGATGAACAATGTCTATTACCGGTTCACGCATCTGGCGGGGAACAAGGAATATCTCACCATGCCGGCCAAGCTGCGCATGAACGTGATCGGCGCGCCGGGGATCGACAAGGTCGATTTCGAGCTGTTCAGCCTTGCGGTCTCCGCCATGAATGGCTGCGGGATGTGCATCGATTCGCACGAGCAGATCCTTAAAAAGGCAGGCACGACTGCCGAGGCGATCCAGACGGCCGTCCGTGTGGGCGCCGTGATGAAGGCCGTCGCGACCGTCCATGCCGCGCTAAACTGAACCGGCGGGCCCTTCCCTTACTCGGGGGGAGGGGCCTATTTCGTGAGTGCGGACCAGATTGTATAGGCGCTGGTCACCGTCAGCAGCACGCCCACCAGGGCCATCAGCGCGCGCGCCGGGACGCGCTTCGCGAGCAGCCCCCCGAACGGGGCAGCGATCAATCCGCCGATCAGCAGCCCTACCGTCTGCAGCGTAAACGCGGCGAACCCCATCGTTGCGATGAACGTCGCCGAGATCGTCGCGGTCAGGAAGAACTCGGATGTGTTGACCGTGCCGATCGTGGTGCGCGGGCTGGCGCCCTGGACGAGCAGATTGGACGTGACCACTGGCCCCCAGCCGCCGCCGCCGGCGGCGTCGAGAAAGCCGCCTGCGAACCCAAGTGGTTCGATGATCCGGGGCTCACGCGGCTCGACCTTGCCGCGCCAGGCACGAAACAGCAGGTAGACGCCGATCGAGGCAAGATAGGTCATGACGAATGGCTTCGCGACCGACGCATCGAGGTTGCTCAGCACATAGGCGCCGAGCACGCCGCCGAGCACGCCGGGGATAACGAGACGCCGGAACAGCCGCCAATTCACGTTGCGGTGGATGACGTGGCTGATTCCCGACGCCGCTGTCGTGAAAGTCTCGACCGCGTGCACGCTGGCCGAAGCGAGCGCCGGCGGGAGGCCGAGCACGCTGACCAGCAGGGTATTGTTGATCACGCCAAACGCCATACCCAGCGCGCCGTCGATCATCTGCGCGGCAAAACCCACCGCGATGAACGGTAAAATCGCCTCCAGGGTCACAAGCGAGACATCGAACATCAGCAAAACTCCGCGACCCATTTAGACCGAATTCGCTTGGTTAGGTAAATCCTACAAGGAAGATAGGGTTTGTGCCGGTGAAGTTCGCGATCAGCCGGTCCTTTAATTTGCCCAATCGAAGGCCTAGATACGGGCCCAGAAAAGGGGACGCGAGATGATGGAGCGGTTGATCGCTTATCTCGATTCGATCAAGGCGCGCGATCCTGCGCCACGGTCTCGACTTGAGATCATGACTTATCCGGGGGTGTGGGCGCTCGCCTGGCACCGTGTGGCGCACCGTCTGTTCAAGGCGCGGCTGTATTTCCTCGCGCGGCTGGTGAATCATTTTTCGCGCGTCTGGACTGCGATCGATATCCACCCGGGCGCGACGATCGGCCGAAACTTCTTCATCGATCATGGCTTTGTGGTGATCGGAGAGACGGCCGAGATCGGTGACAACGTCACGATCTATCAGTGCGTCACGCTCGGCGGCACCAGCCCCGATAATGGCGTCGCGGGCAAGCGTCACCCAACCATCCTCGAAGGGGCGATTATCGGGTCCGGCGCGCAGGTGCTCGGGCCGATCACGGTTGGCAGGGGATCGCGGATCGGTGCCAACGCGGTCGTTACGCGCGATGTGCCGGAAGGCGCGGTAATGGTCGGGATTCCGGCTCGCGCCACGATGGTCGAAGGCGGCCAGAAGACACCTGGCTTCCTCGCTTATGGTACGCCGTGCAGCGAAATGTTCGATCCGCAGACGCAGAAGGTAGAATTGCTTCGCTGCGAACTGGAGACGATGCGCAAGCGTCTTGATGCGTTGCTTGCCGAACAGGAGCCCAAGCGAGAGGGTATCCGCGACCGTGCCTGACGGGTTCTCGGCAGGAGCCTGATGGGAACCGTCACTCCGTTCCCGGCCCCGCAGGGCCGGCCGAGCCAGGTTGGTTTCGAGCGGCTTGAGCTCACGCGGATACTGGATCTCTACGGTCGGATGGTCTCGGCGGGGCACTGGCGCGACTATGCGATCGAGCTTGGACGTGACGCTGCGGTGTTCGCCGCTTTTCGGCGCGCCGCCGAACGACCGGAATTCCGGATCGAGAAGCAGCCCGCCCTGCGTAATCGTCAGGGGATGTGGGCGCTCGTCAACGAAGCGGGCGTCGTGCTCAAGCGTGGGCACGAACTGGCGCCGGTACTCGCGCCGATCGAACGACGCCTGATGAAACTGGTCGACCAATAAAAAAAGCCCCGGCGGGCGTACCGCCGGGGCGCAGGGGACCGCTTGCGCGGATCGTTTGTCAGGCTGGAACCATGGAGCCGACCGGGGGCAGGCGCTGCCCGACGCTGCCGAGCATTCCGACCACCATCTCTCGCATGGGGTGCCAGAAGGCCGAGAGGGTGAGCAGCGCGGAGCCGATCACGAGCGCCGTGAACGCCCAGGCGAGTTCGACCGCACCTGCGGTGTGGAACAGCGAGTACATGGCGAAGAGAACATAGGCGAGGCTCGAGACGAGTAGTGCGCGCCGGTCGACCGCCAGGGCCACGAAGGCGAAGACGAGATAGAGGGCGAGCACGATCGCCGCGGTATCGAGCGTGATGTTCTCGTTGAACACGCCCAGCATCTGGAACACCGGGTGCGCGATCAGCGGGGCGGCGGCGAGGTGCAGCCAGAAGGCGACATCGGCCCGGCGCGTGGGCGCTCGCGGTCGGACATGTCCCACCACATGGCGAGCGCGAACACGGCGAGACCGCTGACGAACAGGATCGGGTAGATGGCATCCTTCGCTGCCGGAATCGCCGCGAGCGTGACGGCGACGGCCACGCCGACCAGCGCGGCGGCACCGGCGGCAACGGTGATCGGCACCATGAAGCGCTTCCAGTGCAGCCAGGCAGCGCCGGCGGCAACCAGGCCGATGCCGGCGCCGATCAGCGCATTGGTGCGTTCCGAGAAGTCGGGATCGAGCTCGACGAGCACGCCGATGAGCGTCGCGGCCACGCCGCCCACGAAGCCGACCAGCAGCAGAATGCTCGGCAATGCCATGCGCCTGCGCTTGGTGAAATATTCCGCGAGCGCCCACGAGATCACCGCGACCAGCCCCCCGGCGAGCGGTGTCGTCACCGACTTGCCGATCCAGGCGACGGCGACGAGCACCAGCCCCACGGCGATCGAGACGAAGATGTCGTTGAATCCGCTCAGGAGCCGGAAATGCTCCTCGTCGACCGCCGGGGCCGCATGGCTCGCCGCCACATGGTTGCGCAGGGCCGCCGCGGCGTCACGGGAAATGGCTCCCGCCGCCACGGCGTCCTCAAGATCGCTTTCGCTGTACATGGCATTCCTCCTGTTCGTTACGGGAGGAATAACACTTGTGTATTGCTATTGCAATACACTGCTACAGCTTAGCCGCCCTGTAGCTTCTTCAGGATCGACATGGTCTGTTCCGAGCCGGATTCGGGGGTCAATTCGTCGGTCCGGTCGATGATCTCGCTCCAGTGCGCGGCGATGCCTTCCGGGCTCAGTTCGTCACCGGTCAGGAGCTTGCCCTGGGTCAGGGTGATATAGGCGGCCTGGAACACGCCGGCACCGGCGCCGACGATCATGTTGGTCGGCGCCTCCTCGGAAACGAGGTAGAGCGCCGCTGGCACGACCTTCTCGGGCGCGAATGCCTTGAAGGCTTCGGCCGGGAACAGGTCCTCGGTCATGCGCGTGCCGGCGGTCGGGGCGAGGGTGTTGACCTTGATGTTGTTCTTGGCGCCCTCAAGATAGAGCGTCTTGGTCAGGCCGGCGAGGCCGAGCTTGGCTGCGCCGTAATTGGCTTGGCCGAAATTGCCGTAGAGGCCGGTCGAGGATGCGGTCATCAGGATGCGGCCGTAATTCTGCGCGCGCATCGTCTCCCAGACGGCCTTGCTGACGTTGGCGGAACCGATCAGATGGACGTCGACGACGAAACGGAAATCGGCCGGCTCCATCTTGGCGAAGCTCTTGTCGCGCAGCACGCCGGCATTGTTGATCAGGACGTGGACTCCGCCCCACTTCTCCTTCGCCTTGGCGACGAGCTCGACCATGTGATCATATTCGGTGACGCTGCCGCCATCCGACATCGCCTCGCCGCCCGCTGCCTTGATCTCCTCGACCACCTGGAGCGCCGCGTCCGAATGGCCGGTGCCGTCACGCGCCCCGCCGAGATCATTCACCACGACTTTCGCGCCGCGCCTGGCGAGCTCCAAGGCATAGGCTCGCCCCAACCCGCCGCCGGCGCCAGTCACGATTGCGACGCGGTCTTTGAAACTGATGGTCATTTCAGGCGCTCCTGCACTGTGCTCGAGCGCTTCCTATTCTATCGTGCCGGCAAGGCAAGGGCGGGCGCCCGGAAGCGCCCGCCCCTTGTTCAGCGTCCGCCGCGCTGCACGCACTTGTCGAACTGACCGCGCTTGCAGATCGGATAGTGCGCCAGCGGGGGCGGCGGGGGGAAAGCCTGATCCGGCGGCGGGGCCTGGACAAAGACCGGCTTCACGCCGGGCGTGAGGGGGCCGGAAAGTGCAGGCTGGGCGGGCTGATAGCCGCCGGCGGGGTCCGGGGCCGCGGTGGCGGCCGGCTGGGTCGCTTGCGTGGACATATCCTGCGCCATCACGGGTGTGGTGACCGCGAGGGCGGCCAAGAGGATCAACTTCATTGGTGTCTCCTGCATTTGTGCGTAGGCTCTCGCCGCGCCCCGCCCAAACGCGCGGAGGGGCACAAGGCTCCCTCGTTTTGCAGCCGAATCGATTCTCTCTTACGCACCTGAGTCGAGCGCATAGCCGGCTGACCGGACGGTGCGGATGATGTCGGGGCGGTCGGCGCCGTTGATCGCCTTGCGCAGCCGCCGGATATGGACGTCGACGGTGCGCGATTCGATGTCGGAATCATGCCCCCATACCGCGTCGAGCAGTCGCTCGCGCGAGAAGACCCAGCCCGGATGCTCGAGGAAATGCTTGAGCAGCCGGAATTCGGTCGGGCCGAGCGGAACGACCTCGCCGCCGCGCCGGACCTTGTGGCCGACCGTGTCCATCTCGAGATCGCCATAGGTAAGTTGCTCGCCCGCCAGCGCCGGGCGAACGCGGCGCAACACGGCGCCGACCCGGGCGACGAGCTCGCGCGGGGAGAAGGGCTTGGTGACATAGTCGTCGGCGCCCGTCTCAAGCCCGCGCACCCGATCCTCTTCCTCACCGCGCGCGGTGAGCATGATGATCGGTACGTTAGCCGTTTCGGGCATGCGCCGCAGTCGCCGGCAGACCTCGATCCCGGACAGCCCCTCGACCATCCAGTCGAGCAGGACGATGTCGGGGGTCTGCTCCTTGGCGAGAAGCAGCGCCTCCTCGCCGTCGGGGGTCTGCTTGACCTCGAAATCCTCGCGCTTGAAATGATAGATCAGGAGTTCGGCAAGCGCCGCATCATCCTCAACAAGCAGCATTTTCGCCCGGGCCATCATATGCTCCTTCAGCTCGTCGCAAGGGCGCCGCGGTCACGCTCGGTCATGTGCGTGCCGGTGGCGGCGTAGTAAACCATTTCGGCGACATTGGTCGCGTGATCGCCAACCCGTTCGAGGTTCTTGGCGATGAACAGGAGATGCGCGACCTGGCCGATCGTCTTCGGATTCTCCATCATGTGCGTGACGAGAACCCGGAAGAGGCTGTTGTAGAAATCGTCCACCGCCTTGTCGCGCTCGCACACCAGCAGGGCAGCCTCGGCATCGCGCGCGGCGAAGGCGTCGAGCACATCATGGACCAGCTCGGCTGCAAGCGCGGCCATTGCGGGGAGCACCGACAACGGCTCGATCTCGCCATGGCTGTCGATCAGGGGGACGCGTTTCGCGATGTTCTTGGCATAATCGCCAATCCGCTCGACCACGCCAGCGATCTTCAGCGCCGCGACGACTTCGCGCAGATCCACCGCCATGGGCGCACGCAACGCAATGATGCGGACGGCAAGCTGCTCGACCTGCATTTCCAGCGCGTCAATCTTCTTGTCCTCGGCGACGATCCGCGCAGCCGCCTCCAGATCATGCCGCTGCAATGCCTCGATCGCGGCACCGATCGCCTGCTCAGCGAGCCCGCCCATCTGCGCGATGAGGCCGCGCAGTTCGCCGATATCCTCGTCAAAGGCCTTTACCGTATGTTCGCTCACTGCATCTGTCCCGTGGCTCAGCCGTACCGGCCGGTGATATAGTCGCGCGTGCGCTCCTCGCGCGGATTGGTGAAGATGTCCGAGGTTGCGCCATATTCGATCAGCGTGCCGAGATGGAAAAACGCGGTTCGCTGCGAGACGCGCGCCGCCTGCTGCATGTTGTGGGTGACGATCACGATCGCGTAGCGTCCCTTGAGCTCGTGAATCAGCTCCTCGATTTTTGCGGTCGCGATCGGATCGAGTGCTGAACAGGGCTCGTCCATCAGGATTACCTCGGGATCGACGGCGATCGCGCGGGCGATACACAGCCGTTGCTGCTGGCCGCCGGACAGTGCGGTGCCGCTGTCCTGCAGGCGATCCTTCACTTCCTCCCACAGCCCGGCGCGCTTCAGCGACTGCTCGACGATCCCGGCGAGATGGCTCTTGCTCGATGCAAGGCCGTGGATGCGCGGCCCATAGGCGACGTTCTCGAAGATCGATTTGGGGAAGGGATTGGGCTTCTGGAATACCATGCCGACACGGGCGCGGAGCTGCACCACGTCCATCTCGGGCGCGTAGATATCCTCGCCGTCCAGGCGGATGTCCCCCGTCACCTTCGCGCTCGCGACGGTGTCGTTCATACGGTTGAGCGTGCGCAGGAAGGTCGACTTGCCGCAGCCCGACGGACCGATAAAGGCAGTGACCAGATCCTGGTCGATGTCGATCGACACGTCGCTGATCGCCTGCTTCTTGCCGTAGAAGACGTTTACGTTGTGGGCCGTCATCTTGAGATGTTGGGTCATTACCAGCGGGTCTCGAATCGGTTGCGGAGGTAGATCGCGACGCCGTTCATCGCGAGCAGGAACACGAGCAGCACGATGATCGCCGTACTGGTCTTCTCAACGAAGCCGCGGTTCACCTGATCGGACCACAGGAAAATCTGCACCGGCAGCACCGTCGCCGGGTCCGTCAGCCGTTCCGGGGGCGACGCGATGAACGCGCGCATGCCGATCATCAGGAGCGGGGCCGTCTCGCCCAGCGCGCGGGCCATACCGATGATCGTGCCGGTGAGGATGCCCGGGAGGGCGAGCGGCAGCACGTGGTGGAACACCACCTGCACAGGCGAAGCGCCGACCGCGAGCGCGGCGTCGCGGATCGATGGCGGCACCGCCTTGATTGCGTTGCGCCCGGCGATCACGATCACTGGCATCGTCATCAAAGCCAGCGTGAGCCCGCCGACGATCGAGGCGGAGCGCGGCAGGTGGAAGGTGTTGAGAAACACCGCAAGGCCGAGCAGCCCGAAGATGATCGAGGGTACAGCCGCCAGATTGTTGATCGAGACCTCGATCAGGTCGGTCCAGCGGTTCCTGGGGGCATATTCCTCGAGGTAGAGCGCCGAGAGTACGCCGATCGGGAAGGCGAGCAGCAGCGTGACGATCATCGTAAAGATCGATCCCTTCAGCGCGCCCCAGATGCCCACCATCGTCGGATCGGTCGAATCGGCCTCGCTCAGGAACGACAGGTTGAAGCCCGTGGTCAGCACGCCGGCGGCCTTCAGCCGGGCGACCGTTGCCTCCGCGGCCGGCGAGCCATGGCCCTTGGCGGCGATGTCGATCGCGTCCGCCGCGGGAACGGCGATCGTCGCGCGCCGGCGCAGTAGTGCCGGGTCCGCCTTCACCGCCGCGCGGACAGCGAGCCATGCGCCGTCCGAAATCAGCTTGTCCCCGTCCTTGCCGAAGGCAGCGGTCGCGGCACCGTCGGTCGCCCCTTCGATGCCGGCACCGGCCAGCGCAAGATCGGCACCGGGCCCGGCGAGCCTTGCGGGATCGAGCGTAAGTCCCGCCCTGGGAAAGTCGACGGGTAACCGGATTTCCGTCCGGGTGAACCCGCCAAGGCCGTTCGCCAGCATTGTGGAAAGCAGAAAGACGAGAAAGCCGGCTGACAATACCACCGCAGCCAGCCCCAGGAGCCGGAAACGGCGTTCCGCAGCATAGCGGCCGCGAATGCGGCGCTGCATCGCCGCGCCGCGCCAGTCGGTCGGTATGCGGTGGATCTGCGCCTTATTCATTCATACGCCTCCCGATAGCGCTTCACCACGGTGAGGGCGATGACGTTGAGCAGCAGCGTGACGACGAACAGGGTGAGGCCCAGCGCGAAGGCGGCGAGCGTCTTGGGGCTGTCGAATTCGGCCTCGCCGGTGAGCAGGTCGACGATCTGCTTGGTTACGGTGGTCGCGCTGGCGAAAGGATTGAGCGTGAGGGTCGCGACGCCGGAGGCGGCCATCACGACGATCATCGTCTCGCCAATCGCGCGGCTGACCGCGAGAAGAACGCCCCCGACCACGCCCGGCAGGGCGGCGGGCAACAGCACGCGACGGATCGTTTCGGACGGCGTGGCGCCCATCGCCAAGCTCCCGTCGCGCATCGAAGCGGGGACAGCGGCGATCGAATCATCGGCCATCGAGGAAACGAACGGGATGATCATGACGCCCATCACCAGGCCGGCCGCGAGCGCACTCTCTGACGAAGCCCAACTGATCCCGAGCCACACCGCAAGGTCACGCACGGCGGGAGCGACGGTCAATGCGGCAAAATAGCCATAGACCACCGTGGGAACGCCCGCGAGCATCTCCAGGATCGGCTTCATCCACGCCCGCACGCGCGGCGCGGCATATTGGGTGAGATAGATGGCGCTCATCAGGCCGAACGGGATGGCCACGATCATCGCGATGACGGCGCCGATGAAGAAGGTCCCCCAGAACAACGGCACCGCGCCGAGCGAGGCACCCGGATCACTGGCCGAGATCACCTGCGGGCTCCAGTGGGTGCCGAACAGGAAATCGCCGATCGGCACCATGCTGAAGAAGCGCGCGGATTCGAACAGCAGCGAGGCGACGATACCGAGCGTGGTCAGGATCGCGATCAGCGATGCAGACAGCAACAACGCCATCACCACACGCTCGACCTGGGTCCGTGCGCGGAATGCAGGGCGAACGCGCATGAACGCCAAAGCGCCGGTGGCAAAGGCGAGCAGCAGCGCGGCAACGCTGCCGATCCAGTCATAGCGCTTTTGCGCGGCGGCATAGGCCGGTGCCAGAGTTCGGGAGAGTGGATGGAAGGCGCCGAAGCTGCGCCCCGCGGCGAGATTGCGCGCCTCGGAGAGGATCGACGCCCGCTCGAACCGATCGGCGGGAAGCTGGGCGGCGGCCGGTGCGCGCAGAACCGCGTCGGTGACGAGCGCTGGCGAGGTCGACGTCCAGATCGCGATGAACAGCGCCGCGGGCAATACCGTCCACAGCGCGACATAGGTGGCATGGTGCGACGGGAGCGAGCTGAACCGGGCATTGTTTGCACGGCGGAAGCCAACCGCGCGGACGCGCGTGGTCAACCAGCTGATCAGGCCGAGTCCGGCAATCAGGAATAGAAGGGCTAGTGCGGTCATCGGGCGCCGATCAATGCAGCTGGCTTGGGTCGAGCGGCGTCTCGTGCCGGATGATCGTGGCGGCCTTGGCGCGCACCTCGGGAGGGGAGGCGATCAGTCCGCGCTTCACCAGCGGCCCGCTGGGATCCCACAGCTTCGCATATTGCGCGAGGAACGCGCGCAGCCCGGGAACCGCATCGAGATGCGCCTTCTTCACATAGAGGAACAGCGGGCGCGATCCGGGATAGCGATCCTGCGCGATCGTCTCATAGGTCGGCTCGACACCGTTCAGCGGGACGCCGTTCACCTCATCGCGGTTTTCCTCGAGATAGGAATAGCCGAAGATGCCGATCGCGCTCGGGTTGGACTGCAACTTCTGGACGATCAGGTTGTCGTTCTCGCCGGCATCGATATAGGCGCCGTCCTCGCGGATGCGGCTGCAGATCCTGTCGTATCCGTCCTTGTTCTTGTCCTTCAGCGGTTTCATTTCGGGCATCGCCTGTTCGCAGCCCTTGTTGAGGATCAGTTCGGTCAGCGCGTCGCGCGTTCCGCTGGTAGCGGGTGGCCCGTAGATTTGAATCGGCGTGGCCGGCAGGGCCGGGTTCACATCGCGCCAGGTTCTCGCGGCATTCTTCACGCCCATCGGGCTCGCGGCCATCGCCTTGAACAGGTCGAGCGGGGTGAGCTGCAGCTTCGCGCCATTCTTCGCCTCGGCGAAGGCGATACCGTCCATGCCGACCTGGATCTCCAGAATCTCGCCCGCGCCGTTCTTGCGGCAGGTGGCATATTCGGATGGCTTCATCCGGCGCGAGGCATCCTCGATATCGGGGTGCGCGGCACCGATGCCGGCGCAGAACAGCTTCATGCCCGCGCCGGTGCCGGTCGATTCGATCACCGGTGTCTTTGCGCCGGGGTTATTGTTCAGGAACTGCTCCGCCACCAGCGTGGTGAAGGGATAGACGGTCGAAGACCCGACCGCCTTGATCTGGTCGCGCGAGCCGCCCCCGCCGCTTGCCTGGTCTTCGCACGCTGTCAGCGCGAGCGCGGAGATGACAAGAAGGGCAATGATCCGTGGCACGGCGGGCGATGTCCTCTGGGAACGGGAGGCTGTTCCTCAATCGCGCTAGCAGCGCGACCAACGCGCCTGTGTGACAGTTACGTTACCGTTTGATGACAGTGCTTCCGTGCGCGGGCAGCAACACCGTTACGGTCGTGCCCTTGCCCACCGTACTGGCGATATCGAGGCGACCGCGATGGCGTTCGACGATATGCTTGACGATCGCGAGGCCGAGGCCCGTCCCGCCGGCCGCCCGACTGCGTCCCGCATCGACGCGGTAGAAACGCTCGGTCAGGCGCGGAATATGCTCCGGCGCGATGCCGTCGCCCTCGTCGGTCACGCTGATCCGTACCATTCCGGTCTGGTCGCGCCACAGGCGGACGGTGACGGGGGCGCCGGGCCGGCCATATTTGATCGCGTTGCCGATCAGGTTGTGGAGCATCTGGCTCAGCTGCGCCCGGTCGCCGGCGACCGGGGGAACTTCTGCTGCGATATCGGCGACGATCTCGCTGCCCTTCGAATCGAGCAATTCGGCGCGGACCTCGCCGATCAGCGCGCCGAGATCGACTGCGCTGTCGGGGAGCCGATATTTTTCCGCCTCGATTCGGCTGAGCGAGATCAGGTCCTCGACGAGACGTTGCATGCGCCGCGATTCGTCGAACATGATCTTGAGGAAGCGCTTGCGCACTGCCTTGTCGGCACCGGCATTGTCGTCGTCGAGCGTCTCGATATAGCCGAGGATCGACGCGAGCGGCGTGCGCAGTTCGTGGCTGGCGTTGGCGACGAAATCGACCCGCATCCGTTCGGCGGCATAATTGCCGGTCTGGTCGATCAGCTGGACGATTCGCTGGCCGCCGGCTGCACGGCCGACGTGCATTTCCCAGCGCTGGTCGAGCGTGCCGAGACCGACCAGGTCGATCGGCCCTTGCGGCAGCCCGTCGACCGGGCCAGCGAGCCGCTCCGCCGCTGCCGGATGCCTGATCGCGAGCCGCACGTCCTCGCCGACGATGTGGCCACCGAGCAGGGCGCGCGCCGCGCCGTTGGCGTGCGTGACGCGTCCCTCCGCGACGATCATCACCGGCTCGACGATCGCTTCGATCACCTCGGCGATGTCGGGTGCGCGGGCCGGGCCGATCTCCGCGACCGCGTCGGTGGTGTCAGCCCGCTCGTCTCCGGCCCCGGCTGCGAGCAGCGCGGCGGCGATCCCGCCGACCAGCGTGACGAGCGCGGCCGGAACGTCCCACGCGATCAGCGACACTGCAATCGACGCAAGCGCGGCGACGGCGATGGCGGCTAGCGTACGATGACCGAACCCCTGGAACATGCCGCCGCCTGTAGCCATTCGTCGTTAACCCGGCCAGCCTTGCTTGCCAGTCATTTGCGAATGTGAAAGGGCTGGGCGGGTAGAGGTCATGAGATGAGCGACGACAGCCAGGACATCATGCCGCCGGAAGGCGCGACTCGACGCCGCGCGCTGATGCTCGGCGCCGTGGGGGCGACCGCGATCGTTTCGATCCGCCCGGCGCTCGCCCAGACTGCTGCGTCGGTCGTCACCTGCGAGATCCCGGTTCCCGATCCCGGCAGGGCCGGCAGCTATATCGCTGCGGACGGCACGCTCGTGCCCGCCGGAACGCCGGGTGCCTTTGCCCCTGCGGGCAAGGCCTTCAAGGGCCAGGACGTGAAGGCGGCGCTCGGCGGCGGGCAATTGCCCGGTACGAGCTACGACCAGAGCCGCGCCTACACCAACTATATCCGCCGCCTGCAGTCTGGAACGAGCGGCTTCACCTGCTTTGCCTCGTTGCAGATGCCTCGCGGCTGAGGCCTTGCCGGACCTCCTGTACCGGATGGCGCGGGCCGAGAGCCTGCGCATCGCGCATCTCGACAGTTTCATCGCCGTCTATCACCGCAGCTCTGGCATCACCCATCTGATCACAGCGCCGGCGCCCGAGATCCTTGCGACCCTGGGGGAGGCGGGGATGAGCCTTGCGGCGCTGGGCGAGCGCCTCGCCCAGGATTATGAGTTGGGGGATCTCGACGAATCCGCCCTTGCTGCCCGCCTCGACGAACTGGTCGCTGCCGGGCTGGTGTCGATCGCGTGAGGCACGTCTTTTCGCTCAGGATCGGGCCGGTGGGGTTCCGGATCGGCTCGGACTGGCGCGCGCCGATCGCGCAGCTGGAGGCGCTCTACGCGGACTATCCGAAGCCGCATGACGGCGTGCCCGATTTCACCGTCCGGCTCTTTGCGGCGCGGCCGTGGCGACGTTTCCTCCGCCCGGCGGTGATGATCGGCGGCGACTTCGTCCTGCCCGAGGCGGCGCCGCTCCCGCTTGCACAGGGGTTGCTCGCCGCCGAGATGGGGATGAACCTGCAGATGGCGCTCGGGCAGCGGCGCTACCTGCTGCTCCATGCCTCGGTGGTGGAGCGCGACGGGCGGGCGCTGGTGATGACCGGCATTTCGGGGGCGGGAAAGTCGACGCTGGCAGCCTTGCTCGGTGCGCGCGGCTGGCGCCTGATGGGCGACGAGTTCGCGCTGCTCGATCCGGAGACCGGCCTGATCCACGCCTTTCCCCGGCTGATCAGCCTCAAGAACGAAGCGATCGGGGTCGCCGAGCGGGCGGTGGCCGGCGGCCAGTTCGGCCCGTTGCTGGCCGGCACGCCCAAGGGCGATATCCGGCACCTCGTGCCGAATGGCGCCGCGATCGCGGCGATGGATGCGTCGGCTATGCCCGCCGTGCTGCTGTTCCCGCGCTTTGGCTTCGCGGCGGCGGAGCGCGATGTCGCTCCAAGCGAAGTGTTCGTGCGGCTGACCCAGGCCTCGACCAACTATGTCACGCTGGGCGAGCGGGGCTTCGACGCGCTGACCCGGTTCGTGAAGACCGTGCCGGCACGGGCGATCGACTATCCCGACACCGAGAGCGCGATCGCGCAGGTGGAGGCGCTGTGGGCGGCGCTGTGAAGGACGGATGGCTGCTTGCCCGGGCGCTGCGCACGCCCGGCGATACCCTCGCCCTCGACGCCGCGGGCTGGACGGCCCTGATCGCGATGGCGCGTGCCGAGCAGATGCTCGGGACACTGGCGCACCGCCTCGAGGGGCTTGCGGTGCCGCATACGGTGGCGCGCCTGCTTGCCGACGCGCGCGCTTCTGCGGCGCAGGGGCGGATCCTGGCACTGTGGGAGGCGGAAGCGGCACGGCGAGCCCTCGCGCCCACCGGCGTGCCCGTGGTGCTGCTCAAGGGCACGGCCTTCGTCGCGGCCGGGCTGAAAGCGGGGGAGGGGCGCTCGATCGGCGATCTCGACATCCTGGTGCCGCGCGCCGCGCTGGATGCGGTCGAGGCGGCGCTGCTCGAGGCCGGGTGGGAATGGGTGAAGCCCGATCCCTATGACGATGCCTATTACCGGCAGTGGATGCACGAGCTGCCGCCGCTGATCCATCGCGAGCGGGACCGGATGATCGACGTTCATCACACGATCCTGCCGCTCACCGCCCGGATCCGGCCCGATGCGCCGGGCCTGCTGGCGGCGAGCATCCCCGTGGAGGGCGGGCTCAGGACGCTCTCGGCCAACGACATGATCGTTCACGCCGCTGCGCATCTGTTCGCCGATGGCGACCTTGCCGGGGGCATGCGCAATGTGTGGGATGTCCACTGCCTCGTCGCTGAAGCAGATATCACCGGCCTCACCGAACGCGCCGCGCATCATGGGCTGGCGCGCGAGACCGCCCGCGCCCTGCGGCTGGCGGCGGCGCTCTACGGCGAGGGCGCGCGACTCAATCCGGCCGACCATGCCTATCTGCGCCGCCTGACCGCGCGCGACGGGTGGGGCAGGCCGACGCGGCCGGCTACGCGGCTCGCCTTCTATGTCCGCTCGCACTGGCTGCGCATGCCGCCGGCCATGCTCGCGCGGCATCTGTGGACGAAATGGCGCAAGGCGATGGGGCAGCGGTGATTGTCGCGGCAGGGGGCGGCACGCTGCCGCCGCGGCGATGCTATCGATTCGGACGCGTTGACCGTGAACTGAGCGCGGCGCCAGGCGCGCGGAAGCGGCGGGCAAGCGCCGTGACCAGCAGCACCAGGACGACCATCAGCGTGTCGGCAAACCAGTCCCTGATGTCGCAGTCGCGGCGCAGGGCGGGGATCGACTGAACCAGCTCGATCATCGCGCCGAGGAACGACAGGCGTTCGCCGATCCGCAAGAGCGGCGTCTCCGCATAGCCCAGCACCGCCAGCACGCTGAGTGTGCCGAAGGCGAGCATATGTTCGAACTTGTCGCCGAACTGGTCGACCGGCGTGTGGGGTGGCTGCGGCAGGACCGCCATGATGACGGCGAACGCCAAGGCGGCCCAGAAGGCGAGCCGAAACAGCAGGCGCCGATCGATCATGCCCCGATCCTCCCCAGCGCCGGGATCAGTTCGGCATAGTCGTCGATCACGGCGTCCGCGCCGAGCTCGGCGACCGGCTGCATCAGGAAGCCGAAGCTCACCGCGACATTGGGGATGCCCGCATTCCGCGCTGCCTGGATGTCGTAGATCGAATCGCCGACGAACGCAGCGCTGCCGCCGCCGCAGCGCCGGATCATCTCGTCGATCGGTGCGCGGTGGGGCTTGGCGAAGCCCTTGCCCATCGTGTCGCCGCCGATCAGCGCAGCGAACCGGTCGCGCAGGCCGAGCTCGCGCAGCGCCTTCTCGGCCAGGCTCTCGAACTTGTTGGTGACGACCGCGACCTTCACGCCCTGGCCGCGCAGGGCGTCGATCGCCTCCACCGCGCCCGGAAAGGGCCGGGTCTCGACCGCGACGTTGGCCTCGTAATAGCCGAGCAGCAGCTTGTAGAGCCGGCGAAATTCCTCGTCGGTACAGCCGCCGGTCGCTTCCATGGTAAGCGCGAGCATATGCTTGGCGCCGCCGCCGATCATCGGCTTGACCTGCTCGACCGTAAGCGGCGCACGCCCCGCTTCGGCCAGGGCGTGGTTCACCGCGGCGGTGAGGTCCCCGCTGGTATCGAGGAAGGTGCCGTCGAGGTCGAAGCCGACGATATCGAATGAAATCTTCGTCATGATCACAGCGCCTGCCAGTCCTGCTATGGAAATGGCAAGACTTACGTGGCAGGGCCGCATCGTGTTGGAGGCCAGATGTCCCATCGAGCGTTAGCCGCGATCATCCTTGCCGCGGGCAAGGGCACGCGCATGAAATCAGATCTGCACAAGGTGCTTCACCCGATCGCCGGGCGACCGATGCTGCTGCATCTGATCGACAGCGTCGCCGCGCTGAAGCCGGAGCGGACCGTGGTGGTGACGGGCGCGGGCCGCGAGCAGGTCGAAGCGGTGGTGTCGCCGCTGGGCGTGATGACCGTGGTGCAGGGCGAGCAGCTCGGCACCGGGCATGCGGTGCACCAGGCCGAGGAGGCCATGGGCGGTTTCGCCGGCGACATCCTGATCCTGTACGGCGACGTGCCGCTGGTCTCGACCGCGACGATGGCGCGGATGATCGAGCGGCTCCATGGCGAGGACGATCCGGCGACGGTGGTGCTGGGCTTTCGTCCGCTGGACCCGGGCGCCTATGGCCGGATGATCGCGGACGCGGACGGCCGCATCGAAAAGATGGTCGAGTTCAAGGACGCCTCCCCGGAGGAGCGCGCCGAGACCCTGTGCAATTCCGGCCTGATGGCCGTGCGCGGCGAGGACCTGTTCACGCTGCTCGCTCAGGTCGGCAACGACAATGCGGCGGGCGAATTCTACCTGCCCGACATCGTGATGCTGGCGGCCGAGGACGGGCGGTCTTCCGCCGTGATCGAGACCGAGGCGAGCGAGGTTGCGGGCGTCAACAGCCGGGGGGAACTCGCCGCGGTCGAGGCGAGCTGGCAGCAGGCGCGGCGCGCCCGGGCGATGGCCGACGGGGCGACGCTGATCGCGCCCGAGACGGTGTGGTTCGCCTATGACACGCAGATCGGCCGCGACGTGGTGATCGAGCCCAATGTGTTCTTCGGCCCCGGCGTGTCAGTCGGCGACGGCGCGGTGATCCACGGCTTCAGCCATGTCGAAGGCGCCACGATCGGCGTGAAGGCCGAGGTCGGGCCGTTCGCGCGGCTCCGGCCGGGCGCCGTGATGGGCGAGAAGTCCAAGGTCGGGAATTTCGTCGAGATGAAGAAGGCGGTGCTCGGCCCCGGGGCCAAGGCCAGCCACCTCACCTATCTCGGCGATGCCGAGATCGGGGCCGGCGCGAATATCGGCGCGGGCACGATCACGTGCAATTATGACGGCTATTTCAAGTACAAGACCGTGATCGGCGCGGGCGCCTTCATCGGGTCGAACAGCGCGCTGGTCGCGCCGGTCACGATCGGCGCCGGGGCGATCGTCGGCGCGGGCTCCGTGATCACGGCGGATGTCGAGGACGATGCGCTTGCCATCGCGCGCGGCAGGCAGGAAGCGCGGCCGGGCCGGGCCAAGCGCTTTCGCGAGGTGATGGCAGCGAAGAAGATCGCGGCCAAGGCGAAGTAATCTCCCCTCCCGGAAAGAGAGGGGCTGGAGAAGAAGACTATGTGCGGAATCGTTGGAATCCTCGGCAAGGGCCCCGTCGCGGACCGGCTGCTCGACGGGCTGAAGCGGCTCGAATATCGCGGCTATGATTCGGCGGGCATCTGCACCGTGCATGACGGCGCATTCGACCGCCGCCGTGCGCCGGGCAAGCTGGTCAACCTCGCCGCCGAGCTGGCGAAGGATCCGCTGCCGGGCGACAGCGGCATCGCGCACACGCGCTGGGCGACGCATGGCGCGCCGACCGTCGACAATGCCCATCCGCACATCGTCGGCGACGTGGTGCTGGTGCACAACGGCATCATCGAGAATTTCAAGCCGCTGCGCGACGAGCTGATCGCCGAGGGGCGCCAGTTCAGGAGCCAGACCGATACCGAGGTGGTGGCGCATCTGATCGACCGCGAGCTGACCCGCGGCTTTGCGCCGCGCGAAGCGGTGGCGAACGTGCTGCCGCGGCTGCACGGCGCCTTTGCGCTCGGCGTGATGTTCAAGTCCGACCCCGACCTGCTGATCGGCGCCCGGCTCGGCGCGCCGCTGACAGTGGGCTATGGCGACGGCGAGAATTATCTCGGCTCCGACGCGCTCGCGCTGGCGCCGCTGACGCAGCGCATCGCCTATCTCGAAGAGGGCGACTGGGCGGTCGTCAAGCGCGAGGGCATCCAGGTCTATGACCGGGAGAACAACGCGGTGCAGCGCCCGATCGTCAATTCGGGCGCCTCCGGCCAGCTGATGGACAAGGGCAACCATCGCCACTTCATGCTCAAGGAGATCTACGAGCAGCCGGTCGTGGTCGCGCAGACGCTGCGATCGTACCTGCGCCCGCTCGAGGAAATGGTCGCGCTGCCGGACATGGAGTTCGACCTGGGATCGGTCGAGCGCGTGGCGATCGTTGCGTGCGGCACCGCTTCCTATGTCGGCATGATCGGCAAATATTGGATCGAGCAGTTCGCGCGGATCCAGGTCGAAGTCGATGTCGCGTCCGAGTTCCGCTACCGCGACCCGGTGCTGACGCCCAACATGCTGGGCATCGTCATCTCGCAGTCGGGCGAGACGGCGGACACGCTCGCCGCGCTGCGTCACATGAAGGCGGCGGGGCTGACGACGGCGGGGATCATCAACGTGCCGACCAGCTCGATGGCGCGCGAGGTCGACCTGCTGCTGCCGACTCATGCCGGGCCGGAGATCGGCGTCGCCTCGACCAAGGCCTTCACCTGCCAGCTCGCGGTGATGGCGGCGCTGTCGATCAACCTCGCCCGCGCCAAGGGCAAGCTCGATCACGAGATGGAGCGCGAGATCGTCGGCCATCTGCGCGCGGTGCCGGAGGCGATGAACCATGCGCTCGCGCACGACGAGGAGATCGAGGCGATGGCGCCGAAGATCGCGGCGGCGCGCGACGTGCTCTATCTCGGGCGCGGGCCGGATTATCCGATGGCGCTGGAAGGGGCGCTGAAGCTCAAGGAAATCAGCTATATCCATGCCGAGGGCTATGCGTCGGGCGAGATGAAGCACGGGCCGATCGCGCTGATCGACGATCAGGTGCCGCTGATCGTGATCGCGCCCTCGGGCCCGCTGTTCGACAAGACCGTCAGCAATATGCAGGAAGCCCAGGCGCGCGGGGCGCAGGTCGTGCTGATTTCGGACGCGGACGGCATCGCCCAGGCCGGCGAGAACACGATCGCGACGATCGAGATGCCCAAGGTCCATCCGCTGATCGCGCCGCTCGTCTATGCGGTGCCGGTGCAGTTGCTGGCCTATCACGTGGCCGTCTCCAAGGGCACGGACGTCGATCAGCCGCGCAACCTCGCCAAGTCGGTCACGGTCGAATAGCGGCGCCCGCCTTTCCCTGTTCCTCCCAATTTTCCCTGTTGTCTTTTTTCTGGCCGGGATTTTCCCTGTTATGGTGGAAATTTTGCTCAATTATTCTACGTAATATCAATATCTTGATCTCGAATTTCCCTTCTGTGGACGCCCCCAGGGAAGCAAGCGTAAAATTCGAGTATTGGCACGAGATCGGATGCTGCCTTCTGTCCGGCCTGTTGAGCAGCCTTTGCTGCTGGCCCGTATGGGAGTGCGCGAA
>Ga0255338_1001914_pt1 | contig 34904 bp, 37 predicted proteins | sample MeOH1_35cm_T4_19_FD_203715 | JGI IMG/M metagenome (GOLD analysis project Ga0255338, IMG submission 203715) | Sandy soil microbial communities from University of British Columbia, Vancouver, Canada - MeOH1_35cm_T4_195 | ecosystem: Engineered > Artificial ecosystem > Sand microcosm > Unclassified ...
ATCAGTTTCTCCTGTTTGCGGGCGGTGGTTTCGGATTGTGACATTTTGCCTTCCTCGCACGTTCTCGGGCAGCTTCTCACCCTCTTTACTAGCATATGCGGGGAACCGCCGTGGTTTCAACACCACGAGTCCGACACCGTGTGTGGGACATTGACGCAGACAAAGGTCCTAAGACAAAAAGGTGATTTTGTAGTGACTTTATATTCGTTTGGGTTGGATCGCAATCTCACTACACTGGTTCAACCCGAATTTGCCCCCTTGGAGGACACCCTTATGACACTACGTCTTGGCGACATCGCACCGGATTTCGAGCAGGATTCCAGTGAAGGCCCGATTCGCTTTCATTCATGGCTTGGCGACAGCTGGGGCGTTCTGTTTTCGCACCCCGCCGACTTCACGCCGGTCTGCACGACCGAGCTGGGTCTGACGGCGAAGCTAAAGGGCGATTTTGCCAAGCGCAATGTCAGGGCGATCGCGCTGTCGGTCGATCCTGTCGAGTCTCATCGCGAGTGGATCAAGGACATCGACGAGACCCAGGGTACCACGGTCAATTTCCCCATCCTAGCCGATGGCGACCGCAAGGTTTCCCAGCTCTACGACATGATCCACCCCAATGCGAACGAGACCCTGACGGTGCGTTCGCTGTTCGTGATCGATCCGAAGAAGAAGGTGCGCCTGATCATCACCTACCCGGCCAGCACCGGGCGCAACTTCAACGAGATCCTGCGCGTGATCGATTCGCTGCAGCTCACCGACAGCCATAGCGTTGCCACGCCGGGCAACTGGCAGGACGGCGACGACGTGGTGATTGTGCCCTCGCTGAAGGACGAGGAGGTGATAAAGCAGAAATTTCCGAAGGGTTACAAGGCCGTGCGGCCTTACCTGCGGCTGACGCCGCAACCCAACAAGTAAGCAGCCGGCGGGGCGCGCTGCGCCCGGCCGGCTGGCCAGTGTTGTACAACGATGGGCTCGCCCGTCGTCTCTCCTTGGTAGTGTGCTTGGCCCGGCTTCGCAGCCGGGCCTTTTTAATTTTCTGCGGGAGAACGGGCGGCCCGCTTCCGGGCCCGGGAATTTAGAAGAAGGCCTGGATGCCGGTCTGGGCGCGGCCCAGGATCAGTGCGTGGATGTCATGGGTGCCTTCGTAAGTGTTGACCACTTCGAGGTTGACCACGTGACGGATCACGCCGAACTCGTCCGAGATGCCGTTGCCGCCGAGCATGTCGCGCGCGACGCGGGCGATGTCCAGCGACTTGCCGCAGGAGTTGCGCTTCATGATCGAGGTGATTTCCACCGCGGCGGTGCCTTCGTCCTTCATGCGGCCCAGGCGCAGGCAGCCTTGCAGGCCCAGCGTGATCTCGGTCTGCATGTCGGCCAGCTTCTTCTGGATCAGCTGGTTGGCCGCCAGGGGGCGGCCGAACTGCTTGCGGTCCAGCGTGTACTGGCGCGCGGTGTGCCAGCAGAATTCGGCCGCGCCCAGGGCGCCCCAGGCGATGCCGTAGCGGGCCGAGTTCAGGCAGGTGAAGGGGCCCTTCAGGCCGGATACGCCCGGCATCAGGTTCTCTTCCGGCACGAACACCTGGTCCATGACGATTTCACCGGTGATCGAGGTGCGCAGGCCGACCTTGCCATGGATGGCCGGAGCCGACAGGCCCTTCCAGCCCTTTTCCAGGATAAAGCCGCGGATGGCTTCCTTGCCGTCGTCGCCGACCAGCTTTCCCCACACCACGAACACATCGGCGATCGGCGAGTTGGTGATCCACATCTTGGCGCCGGAGAGCTCATAGCCGCCCGCCACCTTCTTGGCGCGCGTGACCATGGAGCCCGGGTCCGAGCCGTGGTTGGGTTCGGTCAGGCCGAAGCAGCCGATCCACTCGCCGGTGGCCAGCTTGGGCAGGTATTTCTGTTTTTGCGCCTCGCTGCCGAACTCGTGGATCGGCACCATCACCAGCGACGATTGCACGCTCATCATCGAACGGTAGCCCGAATCCACCCGCTCCACTTCGCGCGCGATCAGGCCGTAGGCCACGTAATTCAGGCCGGGGCCGCCGTATTCCTCGGGAATGGTGGGGCCGAGCAGGCCGAGTTCGCCCATCTCGCGGAAGATCTCGATGTCGGTCTTCTCGTTGCGGAACGATTGCAGTACGCGCGGTGCGAGCTTGTCCTGGCAATAGGCCAGTGCGGCATCGCGCACCATGCGCTCGTCGGCGCTCAGCTGGTCGTCCAGCAAGAGGGGGTCGGCCCAGTGGAATTCGGCGTTGGCAGCCATATTACGTCTCCTTCGATAGTGCAGGTCGGTGCAGGTCGGGATGGGCAGCCGCGCGGGCCGGCCCTGAATTCATGAATTATCGGCGCATTCCGCGCTCTGCCGAGGACTCTTTGAGTTCCGCATTGCGGAACCTTGTTCCGATGATGTAGTATATCGCAATGCGCGGTCCGTGCAATAGGCGCGCGCCTTCATCCCACCCGCGGAGACTTCCTTTGGCCACCGAATCGCAAGCCACGCCCGCAGCAGATGTCGTCAGCGCCACACCGCGCGAAAGCGATCCCAATTTCGTCACCGCGCTGGCGCGCGGCCTTGAGTTGCTGCGTTGTTTCCGCACCGGCGAATCGATGCTCGGCAACCAGGATTTCGTGCGCCGCACCGGCTTCCCCAAGGCAACCGTGAGCCGGCTGGCCGGCACGCTGGTGCAACTGGGCTACCTGCGCTACGACGATAGCCTGGGCAAGTACGCGCTCGACGCCGGCGTGCTGGCGCTGGGATATTCCTACCTTTCCGCTTCCAACGTAGTCACGCTGGCGCGCCCGCACATGCTGGCGTTTGCCCAGGCTTACGGGGTATCCGTGTCGCTGGGCAAGCGGGAGCGGATGGAGGTGATCTATCTTGAATCGATCCGGAACGATGCGGGTGTGATGCTCGGGCTGGGGGTAGGGTCGCGCCTGTCGCTGGTGTCGAGTTCAATGGGGCGCGCTTACCTGGCGGCCTTGCCGGCTGCCAAGCGCGAGCGGGTGCTGGCGGAGTTTGCACAGGCCTATCCGGAGCAATGGAAAACGCAGGAGGCGGCGATGCGTGCCACGGTGGCGGAGGCCGCGACCCTGGGTTACGCGGCGTCATTCCGCGACTGGCATCCTGCCATCCACGCGTGCGCGGTGGCGTTCCGGCCAGTGGGAGAGAAGGAATTGCACATGCTCAGTTGCAGCGCGTCCTATGGCTCGGTCGAGGAAGCGGTATTCCACGACAAGCTGGCGCCGGCCTTGCGCGCGCTGGCGGCGCGGCTGTCGGACCCGGCGCTCTGAGCGCTCGGGGGGCGGCGGTACCGGCCCCTGGCCGGCACCGCCTTGCGGTCGCGCTTACAGATCCGTGCGCAGCTTCCACAATTCGGGGAACAGCACCACGTCGAGCATCTTGCGCAGGTAGCTGACGCCCTCTGTGCCGCCGGTGCCGCGCTTGAAGCCGATCACGCGCTCCACGGTCGTGACATGGCGGAAGCGCCACTGCCGGAAGGCGTCTTCCAGGTCGACGAACTTCTCGCCCAGCTCATACAGTTCCCAGTGCGCCTCTGGCTGGCGATAGACTTCCAGCCACGCGGCTTCCACCGAGGCGTTTTCGCCGGCCGGCAGGGTCCAGTCGCGCTCGATGCAGGTCGCCTCGATGGCAAAGCCGCGCCGTGCCATCAGGCGGATCGCCTCGTCATACAGCGATGGCGTGCGCAGTGCTTCCTCCACCAGGGCCAGGTGTTCTGGCTGGTGTGCATGCGGGCGCAGCATGGCGGCGTTCTTGTTGCCGAGGATGAATTCGATCTCGCGGTACTGGAAGGACTGGAAGCCGGACGACATCCCCAGGTAGGGACGCATCGCCGAGTATTCCGGCGGCGTCATGGTGGCCAGCACATTCCACGCCTGCACCAGTTGCTCCATGATGCGCGACACCCGCGTGAGCATCTTGAAGGCTGGCGGCAACTGGTCCTGGCGCACGCATTCGCGCGCGGCGCGCAACTCGTGCAGCGCCAGCTTCATCCATAGCTCGCTGGTCTGGTGCTGCACGATAAACAGCATCTCGTTGTGCTCGGGCGAGAGCGGATGCTGGGCGTTGAGAATCTTGTCCAGCGCCAGGTAATCGCCGTAGCTCATGTCCCTGGCGAAATCCATCTGGGCGTCGTGCCAGCTGGCGTCGTCGCCGGCGGTCTCTTTTGCACCCAGGCCCGCACCCGACATCGGGCATCCTTTGTTGCTATTCATGTTGTGTGCTCCTGCTCAGGTCACTTGGCCACGGGTCTGGTGACGCTCGGCCTTGTAGCTGCCGCTGTCCAGCACGTCGCGCATGATCTCGACCGCATCCCACACTTCCGTGAAGCTGGTGTACAGCGGGGTGAAGCCGAAGCGCGCGACATGCGGCTCGCGGTAGTCGCCGATGACGCCGCGTTCGATCAGGGCCTGCACCAGCCCGAAGCCGTCCGGATGGGCAAAGCTGACATGGCTGCCGCGGCGCGTGTGGGCGCGGGGGGTGACCAGTTCGAGCGGGTGATGGCCGCAGCGTGCCTCCACCAGCGCGATAAAGAGATCGGTCAGCTGCAGCGACTTGGCGCGCAGCGACTGCATGTCGGTCTGGGCAAAGATATCCAGGCCGCATTCGACCATGGCCAGCGAGGTGATGGGCTGGGTGCCGCACAGGAAGCGGGCCACGCCCTCGCGGGGGCGATAGCCGGGTTCCATCGCGAACGGCGCGGCATGGCCCCACCAGCCGGACAGCGGTTGCCAGAAAGCGTCGCGCAGTGCCGGCGCGACCCACAGGAAGGCGGGCGAGCCCGGGCCGCCATTCAGATATTTGTAGGTGCAGCCAACCGCATAATCGGCCTTGGACGCGTTCAGCGCCACCGGCACCGCGCCGGCTGAATGGGCCAGGTCCCATACGGTGAGCACGCCGCGGGCGTGCGCCATCTCAGTGAGGCCTGCCATATCCAGCATTTCGCCCGTCTTGTAGTTGACGTGGGTCAGCATCAGCACGGCGGTGTCGGCGTCGACCGCCGCATCGATTTCCTCGGGGGCGTTCACCAGGCGCAGCGAGTAACCCTGCTGAAGCAGGTCGGCCAGCCCTTGGGCGATGTAGAGGTCGGTGGGGAAATTGCTTGCCTCCGAGACGATGACCTTGCGCTTCGGGTCACGCGTCTGCTGCACGCGCAGCGCGGCCGCCAGCACCTTGAACAGGTTGATCGACGTGGTATCTGTGACGACGATTTCATCCTCGCCGGCGCCCACCAGCGGTGCCAGCATATTGCCCAGGCGTTGCGGCAGCTCGAACCAGCCGGCGGTGTTCCAGCTGCGGATCAGGCCAGTGCCCCACTCCTCGCTTACCACGTCGGCGGCACGTGCCGCGGCGCTGCGCGGGCGGGCGCCCAGCGAGTTGCCGTCGAGATAGATCACGCCGTCCGGCAGTGCGAACTGTTCGCGCAGGCTGCGCAGCGGGTCCTGCTGGTCAAGGGCGAGGCATTGCTCGCGGGTCATTGCAGTCATGGATGAGAGGTTTCCTGGAGGGGGCGGTTCGGTGGGTTCAGGTCAGGCTGCGCAGCACGGCGCGTACCGGGCTCGCATCGAGTCCGGCAAAGCGCAGGGGCAGCGCGATCAGTTCGTAGTCGGCTTCCGGCACCGCGTCGAGCACCAGGCCTTCAAGGATGGCGAGACGATGGCGGCGCACCATGTTGTGCGCGTCCATGGTCTTGGATTCCTGCGGGTCCAGCGAAGGCGTATCGATGCCGACCAGCGCGACGCCATGCGCGGCCAGCAGCGCGATGGTCCCTGGCGCGACCGCGCAGAAGCCGGGATCCCACTGCGCCAGCGGAGCTTGCCGGTAAGTGCGCAGCAGCACACGCGGCGGCACGCCCGCGAGGGCATGGCTGATATGGTGCGGTTCGACCAGCGGGCTGGCGCCGATGCAATGGATCACCCGGCAAAGACCGAGATAGGGCGCCAGATCCACTTCACCGATGGGCGCGCCGTCCGCGGCGTAGTGCAGCGGTGCGTCGGCATGCGCGCCGGTGTGCGGCGACAGCGTAATGCGCCCGACATTGACCGGGCAGTGCGCGTCCATCTGCCAGGCGGCTTGCTGCTGGAAAGGCGTGTCTCCGGGCCACACAGGCGTGTCGGGCGAGAGCGGCGGGCTGATGTCCCACAGCTGGCGCTGGATGTCGGGGGCGGGGTGGTTTGTCATTGGGTGGCTGATGCCGGGGGCCGGCGTTCCGGTGCTCTACGTGGAGCGGATGACGGCATGATAGTCAATATTCCGGGCAAGAGGCTTGCTAATTGACCGGGTTGCCGGTGCATATTTCGCATAGAATTTCATGAATGAATGAAGCCATGGAAGAATCTGCGAAATGAACCTCGATCCCATCGATTTACGCATCCTGACCTGCCTGCAGGAGAACGGGCGCATCAGCAACCAGGACCTGGCCGACCGCGTGGCGCTGTCGCCTTCAGCCTGCTTGCGGCGGGTCCGGCTGCTGGAGGAGAGCGGGGTGATCGGCGGCTACCGCGCCTGGTTCGATGCCGAAATGCTCGGCCTGGAGCTGGAAGCGATCGTGCAGGTGTCCATGCGCCCCGAAACGGAGGGATGGCACGACACGTTCAACGCGGCGGTGCAGGCCTGGCCCGAAGTGGTGTCGGCCTACATCATCACCGGCGACAGCAACTACATCCTGAAAGTGCAGGCGCGCAATCTCAAGCATTACTCGGATTTCATCGTCAACCGACTCTATCGCACGCCCGGCGTGATGGATATCCGTTCGAACATCGTGCTGCAGAGGATCAAGACCGACGGGTCGCCGCTGGCGGTGATCAAGGGCGATCCGCCGGCCTGAGCCGCCGCCCTGGCGCCAATCAGCGCGGCGTGTGCAGCGCGATCAGCCGGCGCAGGGCGTCCTTGAGCTGATCGCCTTGCTGCGGGCCGAAGTCGTCCAGCACCTGCTGCTCGTGCGCGGCGGCTTGTTCGAGCAGTGCGCGGGCGCGGGTGCGGCCGCGCGGGGTGATCGAGACCAGCGCATGCCGGCGGTCGTCCGCGCCGTTGCGGCGCGCGACAAGGCCGCTGGCGGCCATGCGGTCGATCAGCTTGGTCAGGGTGGGTTGCTTGGTCAGAGTGATATCGGCCAGGGCGCCGATGGTGCAATCCGGCCGGTCGGCCAGCGTGGCGAGCACGCGCCATTCGGGCACGGAGAAGCCCGCCGCTTCCACCTGCCGGTGGAATTCGCCCGACACCAGGTAGCTGGCCCGCGCCAGCAGATAAGGCAGGTAGCCGTCGACAAAAGCGGGCTTGGGCGAATCCGTCATGGCTGCGATGGCCTTGTGCGCCTGCGTTTCAGTCCGTCAGCGGGCGGGTGGTGGCAAAGCGGCCGTCGTGGAACACCAGCGGGTTGCCCGCGCTGTCGTGCACGCCGCAACGTTCCACCTCGCCCACGAAGATGACGTGGTCGCCCTCGTCGTAGCGGCTGCGGTTGTGGCATTCGAACCAGGCCAGCGCATTGGCCAGGATCGGCAGGCCGGTCTCGGAGAGGCGGTAGTCGACACCGGCGAAGCGGTCGCCCTTGAGCGTGGCGAAGCGCTGGCACAGATCGAGTTGCGATGCCGACAGCACATTGATGATGTAGTGCGAACCGTCGCGGAACATCGGCAGGCTGTTGGCGCGCGTGGCCATGCTCCACAGTACCAGCGGCGGATCGAGCGAGACCGAGTTGAACGAACTGGCGGTGATGCCCACGAACGGCGCACCCGGCGGCGAGCCGGGGCCCGCACGGGTGGTGATGACCGTCACGCCGGTGGCGAACTGGGACAGCGCGTGCCGGAAGTGCAGCGTATCGAAATCGGGAGAGGCGGCCTTGCCGGAGGCCTCAGGCATGCCCATCGTGCGGGCTCCACTGGGATCCATGAAATTTCATATATTATTTGCGCCAGCGACAAGAATCACAAGCACAAGCTAATGCGCCCGGCGGCGGCATCGGTGGGCAGACCCACCAAGACTGCCGCCGGGACCATGCCAAGACCACGGCAGGATCGCACCAGGAGGAGACAAATGCTCATCGAGCAAATCGAGCACCGCTGGCTGGCGGCTTTTCGGCGCACCCTTGAACTGTGCGCCCTGACCGCCCAGGAAGTGGTTGGGATTGTAACGGAGTCCCAATCCCGACGCGTCAATGTGGAGTTGGCTGAACTGGCCGTGCAATCGCTCGGCGCCACGCCGGTGCGCCTGCGGGTACCGTCCCCGGCGCTTCAGGCGCCAGCGCCGGTGCGTTCCACCGGGGCCAGCGATGCCCTGCAGCAACTGGCACCCGTGGTAGCCGCCTTGCAGCGCTGCCACCTGGTGATCGATTGCACCGTGGAGGGCCTGCTCCATGCGCCCGAACTGCCCCTGATTCTGAAAGGCGCCGACGGCATCGTGCCGCGCCTGTTGATGGTCAGCAACGAACACCCCGAAATCCTGGAGCGCTGCCTGCCCGATCCCGCGCTGGAGGGCAGCGTGCGCGCAGCGATGAAGCGGCTGCGCGGCGCGCGCGAGATGCGCGTGCACTCGGCGGCAGGCACCGAGTTGCGCGTCGGCCTGGCAAGCGCGCGCGTGGGCGGTGTCTGGGGCTACTGCAACAAGCCGGGCCAGGTCGCGCACTGGCCGGGCGGCCTTTGCCTGGCATTCCCCGCCGGCGGCCAGGTGAACGGCACCCTGGTGCTGGCGCCAGGCGACGTCAACCTGACCTTCAAGACTTACCTGCGCGACACCATCGTCTGCCATATCGAGGATGACTACATGGTCGGCATCGAAGGGCAGGGCATGGACGCCGACATGATGCGCGGCTACTACGCGGCCTGGGCCGACCGCGAAGGCACGCGCGATGCCTACGCGGTCTCGCACGTGGGCTGGGGCCTGAACCCGCAGGCCCGCTGGGATGCCATGACCTTCTATGACAAGCGCGACTGCAACGGGACAGAGTTGCGCGCCTTTGCCGGCAACTTTCTCTATTCCACCGGCGCCAACGAGGTGGCCGGCCGCCATACGCTGGGCCACTTCGACCTGCCGCTGCGCAACTGCACGATCACGCTCGACGGCGCGGGCGAGGTCGACGAGGGCCGGCTTGCCAGTCCAGGCCAATCCACCAAGGCGGATGCATGAGCATGAACGCAAACACGAATCTCCAGATTCTCCCCAATGGCGTTGCCGTGGTCGCACAGGGCACAGGGCCGGTAGCCGTCTTGATGCTGCATGGCATCGGCGGAGGCAAGGCCGCGTGGCCGGCGCAACTCGATGCGCTGTCGCAGGCGGGTTATCGCGCGGTAGCGTGGGACATGCCAGGCTATGGCGATAGCGCCCTGATCGCGCCTTACGATTTTGCCGGGCTGGCGCAAGCCTTGCAGCCGGTATTCCAGGCCGAGCGCGATGCCGGCAGGCGCGTCGTGCTGCTGGGCCACAGCATGGGCGGCATGGTGGCGCAGGAAGCTTACGCAGCCATGCCCGGCCAGATCGACGGCATGGTGCTGTCCGGTACCTCGCCCGCGTTCGGCAAGGCCGACGGGCAGTGGCAGCGCGATTTCGTTGCAGCGCGCACGGCACCGCTCGATGCCGGCAAGACGATGGCGCAGATGGCGGCCGGACTGGTGCGCGCCATGGTCGCGCCGGATGCCGATGCGCAAGCGGTGGCGTTCGCGGCCAGCGTGATGGCAGCGGTGCCGCCAGACACCTATCGCGCCGCGCTGCAGGCGCTGGTGCGTTTCGACCGGCGCGAAATGCTCGCGCGCATCGGCGTGCCGGTGCTGGCGCTGGCGGGCGAGCACGATGCCAATGCGGCACCGGCCGTGATGGAGCGCATGGCGCAGAAAATCGCCGGCGCCGAGTATCTGTGCCTGCCGGGGGTGGGGCACCTGGCCTGCATGGAGCGGCCGGCGGATTTCAATGCCGCCGTGCTGGGCTTCCTCGGCCGGCATTTCCCCGCGCGCTGAATACAGCGCCGCCGGTCAGCGAGCACAAAAATTACCAACGGGGCATCGCCGCGTGCAAGCGGCGCCCCGGGAGACAACAAACATGCCACTGGACTTCATCCCTGCCGTCGGCAGCGCCGATTTCACCGAAACGCAGGCGCGCCTGCTGACACTGGCCAACCGGCTGGGCCGCGAACGCTTTGCCCCGCGCGCGGCGCAGTGGGACCGCGAGGCCAGCTTCCCCTTTGCCAACTACGACGACCTGCGCGAAGCCGGGCTGCTGGCCTTGTGCGTGCCGCGCGAGTTCGGCGGCGAGGGCGCGGACTTTGCCACCTATTGCATGGTGGGCGCGGAGATCGGCCGCTTCTGCGGCGCCACCGCGCTGACCTACAACATGCATATCTGCTCCACCATGTGGACCGGCATGTTGGCCGACGGCATCGCCATGACGCCTGAGCAGCGTGCCGAACACGAGGCGCGGCGGGAACTGCATTTCGCCCGCGTGGTCAGGGACGGCGCGATCTATGCCCAGCCCTTCTCCGAAGGCTCGGCCGCTGCCGCCGGGCGCGCGCCGTTCGGCACCAGCGCGCGCAAGGTGGAAGGCGGCTGGGTGCTCAACGGCCGCAAGATCTTCGCCTCGCTGTCGGGCGCGGCCGACTACTACGGCATCCTCTGCACGGAGGAGTGCGCGGACCATTCGCCCGATATGCGCGACACGCTCTATATCGCGGTGCCGGGCAATGCCGGAGGCCTTACCGTGACCGGCGAGTGGGACCCAATGGGCATGCGGGGCACGGTGTCGCGCACGCTGCTGCTCAAGGATGTATTCGTCGCCGACCAGGAGCAGCTGATGCCGCGCGGCGTCTACTACAAGGCTGCGCAGACCTGGCCGGCGATGTTCTTCACGCTCTCGCCCACCTATCTCGGCGTGGCGCAGGCCGCCTACGATTTCACCGTGCAGTACCTGCGCGGCGAAGTGCCGGGCCAGCCGCCGGTGAAGCGCCGCATGTATCCCACCAAGCAGATCGCGGTGGCGCAGATGCGTATCCAGCTAGAGAACATGCGCTCGATCTTCTGGCGCGTGATTCACGAAGCCTGCGCCAGTCCGTCCAAGGATGCGCGCATGCGCCTGTACGCCGCCCACTACACGGTGATGGAAGGCGCCAACGATATCGCCCGGCTGGCGATCCGCACCTGCGGCGGCCAGTCCATGCTCAAGGACCTGCCGCTGGAGCGCCTCTATCGCGATTCGCGCTGCGGCGCGCTGATGCTGCCCTGGACCGCGGAGCTGATCATGGACCGCATGGGCCGCGAGGCGCTCTACGAAGCGGGTGAGCGCGACGAATGAGCGAGCGTGCCGACCGGCTCTTTGCCGGCAACCCGGATCCGGGCGCCTTGCTGCGCGCGCTGCATGCGCACGTGAGCGCCGCACCGCAGCGTCCGGCGCTGCATAGCCAGGGCTGCACCATCAGCTATGGCATGCTGTGGCGGCGCGTGGAGTGCGTATGCGCCCACCTGGCCGGCACCTGGGGCGTGCGGCCGGGCGATCGTGTGGCCACGCTGTGCCTGAACCACGATCTGCAACTCGCGCTGCTGTTCGCGTGCGCCAGGCTGGGGGCCATCTTCGTACCGCTGAACTTTCGCCTGGCAGTGCCGGAGTTGAGCGCTATCGCCGCGCATGCGGGCATTCGCATGCTGTTCCACGACGCTCCGCACGCGCAGGCCGCGGCGGAGGTGGCGGCAACTGCCATGCACGCGCCCATCGACAGCCTGATCGACCGGCCGGCAGCGCTGGACACGCGGCTGCCGCAGCCATCGCTGCCGCCCGGGCAGGCGCCGCTGCTGCTGGTCTACACCTCCGGCTCCACGGGCCAGCCCAAGGGCGCGCTGCATACGCAGGCTGCCCTGCTGGCCAACGCCCGCGCGAGCTGGTGGGCGCACGGCATGACGCAGGACGACCATATCTTGTCGGTGCTGCCGCTGTTCCATGTTGGCGGCCTTTGCATCCAGACCTTGCCGGCGCTGCTGGCCGGGGCGCAGGTGACGCTGCACCAGCGCTTCGCGCCGGAGTCCTGGCTCGCTGCACTGGCGCAGACGCGAGCCACGTTGGCGCTGATGGTGCCGGCCACGCTGCGCGCGGTGCTGGAGCATCCCGGCTGGCCGCGGGCGGATCTGTCCTCGCTGCGCGGCGTGATGGCGGGCTCTTCGCCCATTCCCCGCGCGTACATCGATGCCTTTCACGCGCGCGGCATTCCGCTGGGGCAGGTCTACGGCGCCACCGAAACGGGACCGGTGTCGGTCGTCCTGCGCCTGGACGAGGCCATGGCGCGGCCGGGCTACGCAGGCTGGCCGCAGCCGGAGGTGCGGGTGCGGCTGGCCGGCGCGGATGGCACCGAGGTGGCCGATGGCGAAGTCGGCGAACTCTGGCTGGCCGGCGCCAACCTGATGCAGGGCTACTGGCGGCAGCCGGACCATCCGGACTTCCGTGACGGCTGGTTCCACTCCGGCGATCTAGCCCATCGCAATGCCGACGGCTGTATCGAAGTGGTCGGGCGCAGCAAGGACATGATCATCTCCGGCGGCGAGAACATCTATCCGGCCGAGATCGAGAATGTGCTGCTGGGCCTGCCCGGCGTGCAGGACTGCGCGGTGGTTGGCCTGCCCGATCCGCGCTGGGGCGAAGTGCCGGTCGCGGTCGTGGTGCCGGCCGCGGGGGCGGACCGCGCCGCGCTGGCGCAAGAGGCGCTGCGCGAAACGCTGGCCTTGTCCATTGCGCGCTTCAAGCTGCCGCGGCGGGTGGTGCTGCTCGACAGCCTGCCCAAGAGCGCGCTAGGCAAGGTGCTCAAGCCGCAATTGCGGGCCATGCTGGCAATGTCGTCTGGCTGACGCGCGCCAGGCCGCGCGCGCGTCTGCTATTGACCCCGCAAGGCCTCCGCCAGGAAGTCCACGAATATGCCGACCTTGCGTTGCAGATGGCGATGGCTTGCATAAAGCGCGTAGATGCTGCGTCCGGCCAGCGCATGCTCAGGCAGCACCCTGACCAACTCGCCGCGCGCCAGCAGCGGCAGCGCGATGAACGACGGCAGCGCGCCAATGCCCATCCCGGCCAGCAGCATGTCGCTGAGCAGCAGGCTGTTGTTCGCCGAGAAGCGGGCCGGTACTTCGATGCTGGTGGTTCCCAGCGGCCCCTCCAGGTGCCAGCTGCCCGGATAGTCGGCCAACTGGTAGGCAAGGCAATCGTGGCCGCGCAGGTCCTCGACGCTGCGCGGCGTGCCGCGGGCTGCCAGGTAGCCGGGTGCGGCGCAGATGAACTGCTCGACCTCGCCCAGCCGCCTTGCAATCAGGGACGAGTCCGTCAGCGCGGAGCGGATGCGCAGCGACACGTCGAAACCCTCCGACACCACGTCTAGCAGCCGGTCGTCCAGGGTCAGTTCGACCTGCAGCTGCGGGTAGCGCGCCATGAATGCCACCAGGATCGGCGAAAGCACCTTGAGGCCGAATGAGAGCGGCGCATTCACGCGCAGGCGGCCGCTGATCTCCTCCTTGCCCGCCGCCGTGGCCCGCTCCAGCGCATCCAGCTCGTCGAGCAGGCGGCAGCATTCGGCAAAGTAGGCGCGGCCGGTTTCCGACAGGCTCATGCGCCGCGTGGTGCGCAGGATCAGCAGCGCGCCCAGGCGCGTCTCCAGTTGACGCACCTGCTTGCTGACCGCCGCGGTCGATTGCCCGAGATCGGCGGCGGCCTGGCTGAAGCTGTCGCGCTCCACGACCCGGCGGAAGGTGCGCATGGCCGCAAGCAAATCCATATATTTTCCCCTGGGTTGAATATGTTTGTCGGAATGCGCAGATTATCTACCGAAGAATGCCTAATAGGATGGCGACATGGCTTCCACGTTGCTGTGGAAAGCGCCAACCTTTCAGGAGTTCCCATGTCGCAATCCATCCCGTCCCATCCCGCCCGCGCCGCCGGGCGCCGGTTCGCCAGGTTTTCCCTGCCGATGTTGTTCGCCGTGCTGAGCGGCGCCGCCGCCGCGGCGCCTCAGGTAGGCGTCAGCCCCTGGGGCCCCAAGGATGAGATAGGCCGGCTCAACCTGATCACCCCGGCCTCGCGCGCGGCCATCATGGCGCGCGTCTCGGGTGCGCAGGCCTACGATCTGGCGGTCGACTATTTCATCGGCATGCCGAGCTGGCAGGCAGCCGGCGATCCGCCGTACCAGATGTGGATGACCCATACCCCGCACGGCAACCTGGTGGCCGACTCCATGCAGGTGGGCGAGGCGATGAACCGGCATGTCAGCTACAGCGGGTCGGCAGTTTCCATGTACGCGCACATGGGCACGCATATCGACGCGCTCAACCACTTCGGCCTGAACGGCAAGATCTGGAACGGCTATTCCGCCGCCGAGCACCTGGGCGATCGCGGCTGGAAAGTCACCGGCGCGGAGAAGCTGCCGCCGATCGTCGCCCGCGGCGTGCTGATCGACGTAGCCGCGGCCAAGGGACTGGATATGCTGCCCGACAACTACCGGGTGACCCGGCAGGACCTGCGCGACGCGCTGGCCAAGCAAGGCACAGGGCTGCAGAAGGGCGACGTGGTGCTGATCCGCACGGGGCGCATGCAACATTATGAAAATGCCCAGGCGTACATGGCCAACCCGCCGGGACTTGGCCTGGATGCGGCCAGGTTTCTCGTGGAAGAGGGCGGCGCCATGGTGGTCGGTGCCGATAACCTGAGCTTCGAGACCTTCCCGGCGGAAGTGCCCGACAACTACATCCCGGTGCACACCTATCTGCTGGCGCAGCAGGGCGCACCGATTATCGAACTGGTGAACCTGGAGGCGTTGTCGCGCGACCGCGTCTACCAGTTCGCCTTTATCGGCGCATCGCTGAAGTTCCGCGGCGCCGATGCCGCGCCCATCCGGCCGGTCGCCTTGCCCATCAAATAGCGTCGGCAAGACTCCGGCGCGGTCACCCGGTTCGGCGGGCCATACTTCGGCGGCAGGCCTGGAGCCGAACGAGTATGCTAGCTATTGTCACGAGCCGGAGAAACAAGATGGACAACGATCGGGAAATTGCCACCCTGGGGGGCGGTTGCTTCTGGTGCCTGGAGGCGGTGTACCAGCAAGTCAAGGGCGTGCGCGCCGTGGAGTCGGGTTACACCGGCGGGCACGTGAACCATCCGACCTACGAGCAGATTTGCGACGGCGACACGGGACACGCCGAAGTGGTGCGCGTGAGCTTCGACCCTTCGGTGATCAAGTATCGCGAGATCCTTGAGATCTTCTTTGCCATCCACGACCCCACCACGCTGAACCGGCAGGGCAACGACGTGGGCACGCAGTACCGCTCGGCCATCTTCACCCACACCGAGCCGCAACGTGCCATGGCTGAGTACGTGATGCGCGAGGTGACTGCGCAGAAACTCTACGACGCGCCGCTGGTGACGCAGATCGAGCCCGCGCAGCCGTACTGGCGCGCCGAGGAAAGCCACCAGAACTACTACCAGAATCACCCGAACCAGGGCTATTGCTCCTTCGTGATCTCGCCCAAGCTGGCCAAGTTCCGGCAAAAGTTCGCCCACCTCCTGAATCGCTGAGGCGCTGGCCGGCGGCTAGCTGCCGGCCAGCCGTTCGGCAATCGCTTCGGCCAGGCGCAGGCAGGTCAGCGGCGCGGAGCCTTCGGCCTTGTTGCTGACGATCACGTAGGCGGGCTGGCCCGCCCGCAGCGTGCGTACCACCTGCTCCGCGATCACCGCGCGGGTATGCGGGTCTTCGTCGATCAGCCGGTCGAACGGCGCGTAGCGTGATTCGGCCTGCTCGTAGGCAAAGCCGGCATGCAGCATCCAGCGCAACACCAGGGGACCGGGCTCACCTTCGTCCATCAGCGCCTGCGCCGGCAATTGCCGTTCCGCGGGCGGCATGCGCTCGCGCGCCGACAGGCAAAAACGTACGCCGCGTGCGCGCAGCAACTTGATAAAGCGGGGCGTGAGCAGGCTGGCGTCGCGCAGTTCCACCGCGTAGCAGGCGTGCGGCGTGGCGCCGGGGTCGAGTGGCGGCAGGGCGCCGAGGAAGGCATCGAGCCGCGACAGGAAGCCGGCACTGTCCGCAGCCATCGCGCCCAGCGGCGAGAGCTGGAACAGTAAAGGCCCGCATTTGGTGCCGAGGCCCGCGGTGGCGGGCGCCACGAAATCCCGCGCGGCGATCGCGGCATCCAGGAAGCTGGCATTGGCGAGCCGGCCCGCGCCCTCGGACGTGCGCAGCCACGGATCGCAGACGCTCGCCGGAGCCTTGACCAGGAAGCGGAAATGCACCGGCACCTGGGCCGCGTAGGCCATGTGGTCGGCCAGCGGAATCGGTGCGTAGAAGCCGCGATCGATGCCGGCGGCCCGCAGCAAGGGATGCTGGGAGTAGGCGGCCAGCCCCTTGCGCGAGAGCAGGCTGTCGCTGTATTCGCCCTGGTAGACCAGCCCGTTCCAGCCCCCATAGGACCATGACGACGTGCCGAGATGCAGGCCGGCCGGCAGGCGCTCCGCCAGCGCCAGCAGGGCAGGGTCCGGCTGCGGCGCCTGCACGATCTTGCCGCGCGCGGGTTTGGTGGCAGGCGTTGCCGGGTTCGCCCCGGCATTGGTTGCGGTAGTGCCGGGAGCGGGCGGCGCCGCTGGCTCCGGCAGGCCGCCGAACAGGTCTTCAGTCAAGTAGCTTCAGTCAAGCGATTTGTCGTAGATATAGCGACGCGACCAGGGCAGGCTCTGCGACGGCAGGCCGGCCTTGTGGCAAACCACCTGGTAGATCGACATCTTCTCGGTGTCGAAGGCATGCCCGCATCCTGCCAGGTAGATGCGCCAGATGCGGTACTTCTTTTCGCCCACCATGGCGCGGATGGTATCACCCTGGGCTTCGAAGTTATCCGCCCAGTGGCGCAGCGTGCGCGCGTAGTGGCCGCGAATCAGTTCGACATCGGTGGCCTCCAGGCCCCCGCGCTGCAGCGTGTTGAGCACCATGCCGATGTGCGGCAGCTCGCCCTGCGGGAAGACGTAGCGATCCATGAATTCGGAGCCGTCCATGGGCGTGGCGCCGCTGTCGGGATCGGGCGACGTGATGCCATGGTTCATGGCGTAGCCGTCGTCGGCCAGCAAATCGCACATGCGGCTGAAGTAAGCGGTCAGGTTGTTCTTGCCTACATGCTCGAACATGCCGACGCTGGTGATGCGGTCAAAGGTGCCGGCGGTATCGCGGTAATCCTGCAGGCGGATCTCGATGCGGTCCGACAGCCCTGCCCGCCTGACGCGCTCGGTGGCCAGGTCGAACTGGTTTTGCGACAGCGTGATGCCCACGCAGCGCGCGCCGAACTTATCCGCCGCGCGCATCACCAGCGCGCCCCAGCCGCAGCCGATGTCAAGCAGCGTCTGGCCTGGCTGCAGCCGGATCTTGGTCAGGATGTGGTCGATCTTCTTGCGCTGCGCGGTGGCGAGATCTTCGTTGCCATGCTCGAAATAGGCGCAGGAATAGACCATGCCCGGATCGAGCCAGAGCCGGTAGAACTCATTGGAAACGTCGTAGTGATACTGGATGGAGGCTTTATCGGCTGCCTTGGTGTGCGCGAAGTGCCGTGCCACCCGCGCCAGCGCGCCGCCGGCCTGTGCGCTGGCCGCCGCCGAGAAGCGGTACGCCACGGCGATGATGTCGCTCAGCTTGCCGTCGAGATCGATTTTCTCCTGCACATAGGCTTCGCCGAGATTATCCAGGCTGGGCGTCAGCAGCAGGGGTAGCGCGCCCGCCTCGCGTACCGTGAGCGTCACCGCCGGCTGCTCGAAGCGGCCGAGCGGATACTCGTTGCCGTTCCACAGGCGCAGCTTGACGGGGAGATTGGCCTGATCGCGCAGATCGGCGATCCAGTGGTCCAGTTGCTTGTCCAGTGCTTGCTTGAAAAACATGCGGCCTCCCTCCTGACAGGTTGCGGCACACTCCTCGAACTCACAGCAGCGGGCAGGCGGGGCCTGCTCGTGGCGGCCGCCTCCTCCCGGTGGCGACCTTTATCCACTTTACGACAAATCTTAATATTGTGCAGTGCGCGGCCTTGCCGGCCGGCACCGCGTTCAGGGCGACAGGCGCACGATCCGCCAGGCACCATCCGCCTGCAGCCGGTAGGCGATCCGGTCGTGCAGGCGAGAAGGCCGCCCCTGCCAGAACTCGATCCGGGTCGGCACCAGGCGATAGCCACCCCAGTGCGCCGGGCGCGGCGGGTTATCGCCAAACTTGGCGCGGAAATCCGCTTCGCGCTGCTCCAGTACCGTGCGGTCCGCTACCTCGCGGCTCTGCTCCGAGGCCCACGCGCCGAGGCGCGAGCCAAGTGGCCGTGTTGCGTAATAGGCATCGCTCTCGGTTTCGGTCACTTTTTCAACGCGGCCTTCCACGCGTACCTGGCGCTCCAGTTGCACCCAGTGGAATAGCAGCGCCGCGCGCGGGTTGGCGGCAATGTCCAGGCCTTTGCGGCTTTCGTAGTTGGTGAAGAAGGTGAAGCCCGTTGCATCCATGCCCTTGAGAAGCACGATGCGTGCCGAGGGCTGGCCGTCGGCGTCGACGGTGGCCAGCGTCATGGCATTGGGCTCGGGGAGCTTGGCGTGGATGGCTTCATCGAACCAGCGCTGGAACTGGCTGATGGGATCGGACGCCACATCGGATTCGGACAGCGATCCGAGTACGTAGGTGCGGCGGAGGTCGGCGAGTTGGGTCATGTCGGATCAGGTATCGAGTCAGCAGGCCGCGCGCGGGCAGGCGCCCTGCGCGTGCGGCCTGTCTGCTTTGAGTATAGCGAAAGCGAAGCAAGCCGCATTTGCGCGCGCGCAAGTCGCCGGCGAGGTCGCTTGCGCTTCAGGCTGGCGGCGGCGGCAGCTTGCGGGCCTTGCCGCGCGAGTAGTAGCCCGCCACGCCCATCGCGCCCGCCATCGACAGGAAGATCGGCAACATGCCGAGCGCCGTGCCGACCACGCCGAAGGTCAGCGGCCACACTACCTGGCTGGTATTGAGCACGGCCGAGCGCAGGCCCAGCGCCTCGCCGGCGCGCCCGGTGGGCGAGGCCGTATGCAGGATGTTCATGACGTTGGGCTGGGCGCTGCCCAGCGCCAGCCCGAGCAGGAAGGCCAGGCAGCACATCAGCCAGAACGCGGTGACGAAGGGATAGATCAGGTAGGCCACCGCACCGACCAGCAATGCAACGCGAATCACCATCCATTCGGACAGCCGGCGCGACACCAGCGGCATCGCCACGCGGATGGCAAAGGTGGCAATGGCAAAGGCGCCCAGCACCCAGCCGATCGACGAGGGCGCGAGGCCAACCCGGGTGCCCTGGATGGGAATCAGGAAGGCGTGCAGGTCCCAGGCTGCGGACAGGACCGCGCTGGCGATAAAGACTGCGCGCAGTTCCGGATGGGCGAGCAGGCTCAGCGTGGAGTTGCGCGTGCCGTCCACGATCGCGCCGCGCGCGGCCCGTCCGCCCTGTGCCGGCAGCCGTCCGCGCACCAGGTGCAGGCCAAGCACGCCGATTGCCGCTACCGCCACCAGCACGAAGAAGGCCGGGCGGTAGCCTGCATGTTCGATCACGTAGCCCATCACGACCGGGCCCAGCGTGCCGGAGAACGACAAGCCCAGCGCGTGCAGCGTGTAATTGCGCAGCCGCGTGGCATCGGTGGAAATCTGCCCGATCAGCAACTGCATGGCAACCTGCACCAGCATGAAGCCAACGCCGATCAGCGCGCAGGAGAGATAGAGCGCTGCAATGTCCGGCCACACCGCCGGCAGCAGCGTGCCCGCAACCACCATCAGCGAGCCCGCCGTCATCGGCTTGCGCGGGCCGATCTCGTCGATGCGTTTGCCGGCGTGGATGGCGAGCAGCATCGGCAGCAGCGCATACAGCGACATCAGGATGCCGAGCGTGACGGTCGAGGCTTTGAGCGAGAGGGCGAACAGCGACACCACCACGCGGCTGGCATTGAAGGCCACGTGGTTGCACACCGTTAGCGCGATCAGGCAACTGATCGGCGGGACGGTGGCGTGTAGCGGCGTCATGCTGGGGCGGGGGCTGGAAGGAAATCGGAAAAAACAAGTGCGGCCGAAACCGCACCCAAGAAGGACTCCAACGCCGGAATCAACCCGTCGCCGGACATCCGCTTAGTGCCATGTATTGAAGACTTTGTTGTAAATGGCTGTTTAATTATGCGAGCGGCGTGGGCGATATACAACGACAGACTGTGCTTATGCACCAAAGTGTTGCGAAATTGCGTCGCGGAATACGCGCGTCTGTGGGCGCGTGTCGCCGACAGGCAACGCCGGGCCGGCAGCCCGGCGCGGCTTAGCCGCCCTGGTACAGGGAGGTCTCTGGCGTAGCGCGCTGAGGTCGGCTGGGGCGGGCCGGCCGGGCGGGCGCGGTCAGCGCGTCGGGCGAGGGCGGGGGGCCGGCGCTCTGGCCGGTCTTGCCTGTGCTGCCCGTGCCCGGGTCCTGATAGGCCTGACCGGGCAGCGGCGCGGTGGGGCGCTTGCGGATTTCCGCCAGCAGCCTGCCGCACTGGCTGCTCTCGTCGGCCGTGGAAAGGTCGACCAGCGGCAGGATGGCGGCGCCGACCGGCGCCACCAGCGCCAGCGCCACCACGCCGCCGGCGCGCAAGGCCAGCACGCCGATGTCCGGGCTGACCGAGGGCTTCTTCAGCGTGCCGCCCACGTAGAGCGGCGAACGCAGCGAAAAAATGCGCAGGCCCTTGGACTCGGGCCGGACGGTGAGCGCAAGCCGCTCGCTGGCCAGGTCGACGGCGCCGCTGGTCTCGATCACCGCGTCCTGGGTGTCGAGGACGAAGGTGCGCGCGCGGGCCACCCCCTTGGTGAAAGTGAAATCGCTGACGCCGCAGTTGATCTGCACCGGCTTGTCGCCGAACAACTGGCGGATCACCACGCTGCCTACGTTCAGGCCCATTGCCTCCAGCAGGAACTTGCTGACTGTGCCGTTCTCCACCAGCAGCTTGGCTTCGCCATTGGACGTGCCCAGCAGCGTGGCCACCGAGTTGCCGGTGGCGCTCAGTCTTGCGCTGCCATTGAGCTCGCCGATGCTGGCGCGCATCGTCTCGAACTTCGGGAACAGTTGCTTGAGCTGGAGATGGCGCGCCTTCATGTCGATGGTGGCGGCCAGTGGCTCGCGCTTGCCGTCGAGTCGCAGCGACGACGTCAGGTTGCCGCCCGCCACGCCGAAATTCAGCGGGTCGAGCGTGAGCACGCCATCGTTGAGCTTGAGATGGGTGACGAGGTCGGTGATCGGCAGGTCGGTGGTGCGGATGATGCGGTTGCCCGTGAACTTCACGTCGGCATCGATGCTGTCCCAGCGCTCCGTGCGGAATGGCGCTACCGGCAGGGCCTTGTCGGCGGGCTGGCGCACCGTGCTGTCCGAGGCAGCCTGCCCGGGCTTGGCGTCCGCGCCGATCAGCGGGGCCAGGTCTTCGACGCGCAGCTGGTTCGATTCCAGCTCGCCGGACAGCAGGGCGCGCGGCTGGCGCTGGGTGTAAGTGAGCGAGCCGTTCAGGTCGCTGCCGCCGACGCGGCCGGTGAACTTGTCGTAGCGGTATTCCGATGCGCCCTTGCGCAGTGTGGCAACGAGCCGGCCGCGGGTTTCGTAGGGCGGGGTGCTCGGCAGCACGATGCCGGTCAGCGCGTAGAGCTTGGCCATATTGTCGCCCGACAGTTGCAGGTGCATGTCCAGCGCACCGAGGTGGGCAGGGTTGGTCAGCGTGCCCTCCACCACCGCGCGCGTATTGCCGACCCGCACTTCGGCCTGCAGGGGAAAGGGCACGTTGGCGTCGCGCAGGCTCAGTACGGTACCGGCCTTGCCGCTGGCGTTGATGGTGGTCTCGTTGTAGCGGCCCGTGGCCTTCCAGCGGATACCGTAGCGCGGGCCGCCGGCGCTGCTTGCACTGCTTGTGCTGCTTGTGCTGCTTGCACTGCCGGCGTGGCCGGATGCGCCGATGGCACTGGCGGCCCCCGTGCCGGCCGTGCCGGCCGTGCCGGATGCCGGCGGCGCGATCAGCGCGCCGTCGCGGGTCTTCTCATAGAGGGCCGCGTCGCCGATGGTGTCCAGGCGCGCCTGCAGTTCGATCTTCATCGCCTTGTCGGTCAGGGCGAGATCGCCGCGCGCCAGCGCCACTTCGCCGATATCCAGCCGCCATTGTGAAGGCGTTTTGCTTGCCGGGGTGGCGAAGGTCCAGTTGTTGCGCCGGTCCGCCAGCCGCTCCAGCCAGACTACGGGGCTGTCCACGACGATGGTGGGAATCGCGATCTGATGGGAGAGCAGCGGCACCGGGCGCAGCACGAAGATCAGTTCGCGCACGGTGGCGAAGTTGGGCTCGCGGGCCCACTCCGGATTGCCAATGGTGATATCGCGCGCGGAAAGGCGCGGCCAGGGCACCCACGTATGCCAGCCGGTTTCGCCCTCGGCGCCGCGCCAGGTCAGGGTAAGGTCGCCGTTGACGGCGAAAGGCCGGCCGATGGCCTCCGAGACCTTCTGGTTAAGCCACGGCCTGAGCCGGTTCCAGTCGAAGGTCGCAATCACCACGACGAGCGCAGCGATAAGCACCAGCGGCGTCAATACACTCCAGAGAATGGCCTTGCGGCGCACGGGCATGGGGTCGGTTTCCTGAGTGGCGCGGGCAGCCGCGCGCAGTCTGCGAGACAATGCGGCGGTCGAACCACGGCTGTGGGTATTGTATAGTTGCGCGCCCCGTTCTCCTGTCGGCGCTTGGCTGACAAGGTGCCTCAACGCGCGCTTTTCCCCGCAGTCTCTCTTCAAAACCAGCAAGCTTCGAGCAAGAAATGAGCAACCTCGTCCCGGAAACCTCCGTCCCGCCGGAACTGGCGCAACTGCCGCCGGCCCTTACCCACGAGAGCCCGGAGGAGGACGACTACCACCGCCGTTTCGGCGGCGTGGCGCGCCTGTACGGCGCGGAGGGCCTGGCGCGGCTGGAGGCGGCGAACGTCTGCGTGGTCGGCATCGGCGGGGTGGGCAGCTGGGCGGCCGAGGCGCTGGCGCGCAACGCGGTCGGCCGCGTCACGCTGATCGATCTCGACCATATCGCGCTATCCAATACCAACCGCCAGATCCACGCGCTGGGCGACGCCTATGGGCGCGCCAAGGTGCAGGCCATGGCCGAGCGCATGGTGCAGATCAACCCGCGCTGCCGGGTCACGCAGGTTGACGATTTCGTCACCCCGGACAATGTCGTGGAACTGCTTGACGGATACGACTACATCATCGACGCGATCGACTCGGTCAAGGTCAAGATTGCCATGCTGGGCTGGGCGCGCCGCGAGGGCCGGCGCATCATCACCTGCGGCGGCGCCGGCGGCCAACTCGACCCGACCCGCATCCGCGTCGTCGATTTCTCCCGTACCGTCCAGGACCCGCTGCTGGCCAAGGTGCGCTCCAGCCTGCGCAAGGACTGGGGCTGGCCGCGCAATCCCAAAAGAAAGTTCGGCATCGACGCAGTCTACTCCGACGAACCCTTGCGCTATCCCGAGCCCGAACAGCAGTCCTGCGAAATCGACGAAGCCCCGGAAGGCGCGCCAGGCGGGCCAGCCGCGCCGCCGGTCGGCCCGCAGGGGCTGGCCTGCGCCGGCTTTGGCTCCTCGGTGGCGGTGACCGCCGTGTTCGGGATGGTGGCGGCTTCGAGCGTGCTGGCCGCCCTCACGGCACCGGACTGACGTCTCGCGTCACGCCGCAAGCCGCGCCAGCAGGGCAGCCAGTTCGGCCTCGCCCGGTGCGGTATTGTCGAAGTAGGCCAGCTCTGGGTATTGCTCTGGCGCGGGCATGAAGCGCCGCGTGCGGTATTCCTCCCAGTGCGCCAGCTTGTAGGCGTCGTTGGGGTTGCCGCGCCGCACGATGCGGGCGCGGGCCTCGTCTTCCGGCAGGTGTACCCACAGCGTGCGTACCTTGGTGCCGGCGGGCACGCGCAGCCAGTCGGGGTCGTGCAGCAGATGGTCGCGCACCTCGCGCGACAGCGGGCCCACCACGATCACACTGATGCCCAGTGCGAGGTTTTCGCGCGCGGTATCGAGCAGGCCGTGGTATTCGGCATTGCGCAGGTGCTTGAGGTAGGTCGGGCTGTCGCGGTCGTTCGGGTCGCCGGTCAAGGCGCCCATCGCCGCGGCGCTGTAGGCGCCATAGAGCGTGTCTTTGTCGAGCAGGCAGAACGGCTCGCCGGTAGCCTGCATCAGCGGGCCGATCAGGCGGTGGGCCAGTGTGGTCTTGCCGGTGCCGGCATGGCCGCAGAAGAAGAGCAGTCGGGGCATGGGAAGCGGGGGAGCCTGGTGAGAGGGAAGAGCCAAGCCGTCAGCATAACCCCGCGGGCGCGGGCAGCCTCCGCCGCGCAGCGATTTGTCCTGGATCAGACCCGCTCTCCGCGGATTCGGTATCCTTGCGGTTTGCGCGTTTTTGTCCCACCGATATGACCGATTCCTCCTCCCCAAGCACCGCCACCCTGGCCCCCGACCTGTTGCTGGGCGAGCCGGTGACCGACGCCACCCACGCCGAATTCGTTCAACTGCTGGATGCCGCCACGCGCGCGGACGATGCGCATTTCCTGGCGGCGCTGGACGAGTGGATCGATCACACCCGCCATCATTTCGGGCAAGAGGAGGCGTGGATGGAGGCGATGGCCTTCGGCCCGCAGCATTGCCATCGCGGCGAGCACCAGCAGGTACTGGCGGTGGCTGGCGCGGTACGCGAGAAAGTGGCCGAGGGCGACCTGGCGCTCGGCCGGCGCCTGCTCTCGGAACTGCCGGGCTGGTTCGACCAGCATGTGAAGGGCATGGACGCGATGATGGTCAGCCACATGCGCGAGAACGGCTTCACGCTGATCGAGTCACCGTCCGGGCAGGCGGCCTAGTCTGCCTTGGCTGCCGCGCGATCCAGCACGACAAAGTGCTTGCGCACCGCTTCGAGCACCTCGAACAGGCCGGTGAAGCCAGCCGGGATCACGCAGGCGTCGCCGGGGCCGAATTCACGGGCATTGCCCGCGTCGTCGCTGATGCGCAGGCGTCCGCTGATGACGTGGAAGAACTCCTCTTTGCCAGCCGGGAAGGCAATGCGCCAGGCACCCGGCTCGCAAGCCCAGATACCGCAATCGAAATCACCCTGGCAGGCACTGTAGTGCGTCCAGGTGGTGCGGTCCGGGTTGCCGGCGACCAGCCGGTCAGGGCGCGGGCGGTCGTGGCTGGGCAGCGGTTCGGGGTCGGTCTGGAAATCGGTCAGGCGGGGCAGGGAAGCAGTCACGGCGAGAGCAGGATCATAGGTAGCCAGGTAGGGCGGCGGGTCCGGCCCGCCGCACGCAGCCGCCAGTTTAATTGAGCGCCGAGGCCAGCAGCCGGCGCCAGCGCGAAACCGCTTCGGGCTGGTCGCTCATCAGCTTGAATACCGACAGCATTGCCGTGCGCCCGATATCGTCCTCGAAGGTACGGTCCGATCGCACGATGGCCAGCAGTTGTTCCAGCGCCTTCTCGTATTGCCGATGCGCGATCAGCGCGCGGGCCAGGTCCAGTCGCGCCTGCAGGTCGCCGGGCGCTGCGGCGATGCGGGCCTCCAGCGTGGCTGCGTCGGGCAGGTCGGAGACGCCGCGCATGGCCTCGATCCGGGTGCGCAATGCCGCGTAACCGTCCTCCTGGGCCGCGCCCGGCGACAGCATGCCGAACTCCGCCTGGGCCTGGTCCAGGGCGTCCTCGTCGAGCAGGAAGCCGATGTACTCGAGGCGAGCCGCGTCAAAGCCGGGATCGAACGCCAGCGCCGCCTGGAAGGCTGACCTGGCGGCGTCGCGGTCGCCCAGGGCGGCATGATCGAGCGCGGCGCGCAGGGCCACCTGGCCAGGATCGGGCATCACGCGGGCAATAAACTCGCGCAGGCCGGACTCGGGCAGCACGCCGGTGAACTGGTCGACCGCCTTGCCGTCGGCAAATGCCACCACGTGTGGAATGCTGCGCACGCCGAAATGTGCCGCCAGTTCCTGGTTTTCATCCACGTTCACCTTGGCCAGCCGCCATTTGCCGGCAGCTTCCCCTTCGAGCTTTTCCAGCATCGGCCCGAGGGTGCGGCAAGGGCCGCACCAGGGCGCCCAGAAATCCACCAGCACCGGGATCTGGCGCGACGTCTCGATCACGTCCGTCTCGAAATTCTGCAGGGTTACGTCACTCATGGCTTAGTCTCGAAAGTGGCACGCCCGCGGCGGGGCCGCGAGGGATAACGCGCAATGACGCGCCTTGCGCGCCGACCTCCCGCATTTTGGGGCGGGACCCGCCGATTGCAACCGTGGCCCATCGAAGCAACGATGGGCAAGGGTAAGCGATGGATTGAAAATAGAACGGTCGTTCGGTTATATTCCTTGATTCATTGCTTCATTGCTTCACTTGCATTCCAAGACCAGGTCGGACAGACCGCACAGGAGACCCATATGCAGACCACCCAGCCCGCGCGCCCGCATTTCCAGTTCTGGCCCAAGCGCGCGCCCACCGAGATCGTGCTGCCGGAGACCTCGCTCTGGTACAACCTGGTGGTCTCCGCGCAGCGCTACCCCGACAAGGCAGCCATCCGGTATTTCGGTAACGCCATCACGTTCCGGGCGCTGGAAGCCCAGGCCAGCGCAGTGGCGGGCTGGCTGCAGCAAAAGGCGGGCGTGAAGAAGGGCGACCGGGTGCTGCTCTACATGCAGAACTGTCCGCAATTCATCATTGCCTACTACGCGATCCTGCGCGCGGACGCCGTGGTCGTGCCGGTGAACCCGATGAACCGTACCGAGGAATTCAAGCATTACATCAGCGATGCGCAGGCCACCGTGGCGATCTGCAGCGCGGATCTCGCCGGCGGGGCCGAGCAGGCCAACGCCGAGCTGCCGGCCGGTGAGCGCCTGCAGCATCTGCTGGTCACGCAATACAGCGATGCGCTGCCGGCCAGCTACGAAAACCCGGAAGACGCCCCGGCGGCCTGGCTGACCACCCAGCATCCGTTGCCCGCCGGCGCTACGCCGTGGGCCGAAGCGCTCGCCGCGCAACTGGTGCCCGGACCGCATACCGCCGGCCCGGACGACATGGCGGTGATGCCCTATACCTCGGGCACCACCGGTTTCCCCAAGGGTTGCATCCATACCCACCGGTCCGTCATGCATAACGTGATCGGGGGTGGCATCTGGAGTGGCAGCGGCGCGGAGTCGACGATCCTGTCGGTGCTGCCGCTGTTCCACGTGACCGGCATGCAGTACGGCATGAACGGCCCGATCTATAGCGGCGCCACCGTGGTCATGCTGCCGCGCTGGGACCGTGAAGTCGCGGGCCGGCTGATCTCGCGCTACCAGGTCACGCACTGGACCAACATCCCGACCATGGTCATCGACTTCCTGGGCAGCCCGAATCTCGACCAGTTCGACCTGTCGAGCCTGCGCTATATCGGCGGCGGTGGCGCGGCGATGCCGCAGGCGGTGGCCGAGCGCCTGAAGCAGCAGTTCGGCCTGAACTACATTGAAGGCTACGGGTTGTCCGAGACCATGGCCCCGACCCACAGCAACCCGGGCGACCGGCCCAAGCTGCAGTGCCTGGGCGTGCCGACCTTCAATACCGATGCGCGCGTGATCGACCCGGTCACGCTCAAGGAGGTGGCGGTCAATGAGGTCGGCGAGATCATCGTGTGCGGCCCGCAGGTGTTCAAGGGCTACTGGCGCAAGCCGGATGCCACGCGCGATGCCTTTATCGAGTTCGAGGGCAAGACCTTCTTCCGCACCGGCGACCTGGGCCGCATGGACGAGGAGGGCTACTACTTCCTTACCGACCGGCTCAAGCGCATGATCAATGCGTCGGGCTTCAAGGTGTGGCCGGCCGAGGTCGAGAATCTGTTGTACAAGCATCCCGATGTGCAGGAGGCCTGCATCATCGGCACGCGCGACGCCTACCGCGGTGAGACGGTGAAGGCGGTGGTGGTGCTAAAGACGCATGCCAGGGGCAAAACCACGCCCGAGGACATCATCGAGTGGGCCAAGGAGAATATGGCGGCCTACAAGTACCCGCGCGTGGTGGAGTTCGTCGACGCGCTGCCCAAGTCGGGCACCGGCAAGGTGATGTGGCGCGCGTTGCAGGAAAGCGAGAATGCTCGCAACGCGGGATCTCAGCCGGCCGCGGCCTGACCCCATGGCGCTACGCCTCGGGCATGCCCCGGGGGCAAACCAGCGGGGCGTGCGCGGGTACATCAGTGCCCGCGCACGCGCACCAGCATCTTCACCATGGTCTTGTAGCTGCGCTCGCGCGCGTGGCGGGTCGGCGAGGTGCCGTCGCGGTCGGGAAGGTTGGCGTCCGCGCCAGCGTCGAGCAGCAACTGCACCGTGTCTTCATAGCGCGCGCTGCCATCGCCCATGACGATGGTTTCCAGCAGGGCGGTCCAGCCCTGGCGGTTGACATGGTCGACCGCGACGCCAGCCTTCAGCAACACCTTCACCACTTCGGTATTGCCATGCTCGCAGGCCACGATCAGGGCGGTGCTGTCGTTGATGTCGGTGCTGGTGAGGTCGGCGCCATGCGTGAGCGCCAGCTGTACCATTTCAAGCTGCCCGGTGGCCGCGGCCAGCAGGAAGGGGCTGTTGGATTCGATGTCCTTGCGGTTGACGTCGGCGCCAGCCGCCACCAGCGCCTTCGCCACTTCCGTGTGCCGGCTATAGACCGCCACCAGCAGGGCGCTGCGGCCGCGTTCGTCGGTGGTCTGGGCCGAAGCGCCGGCCGCCAGCAAGCGCTTGACCAGTTCGAGGTCGCCCAGCGTCGCTGCCGCGATCAGGTTGCGGTCGAGCCCGCCCACGCTATCGTGCGCGGTGGTGGCGGAGCCGGCGCCTTGCGCGTGCGATCGCGGCGAGGCCTGGGCCGGGCCGCCGCCGGCGGGGCGCGCCGCCAGGCTCGTTCCGCCTGGGCCGGCCAGCAGCGCGCCGCCCATCAGCAGGCCGGTCAGTCCCAACACTTCGGCAAGCACCAGTCGGCGGGGGCGGGCGGAAGTGCGCGGCATCCTGGTGGCTCCCGGGTCAGGCGGTTTCGCTGACAGCCTGTGCGGCCGTGGCATCCGTATCCTGCAGCCGGCGCCATAACCGGCCAAGGTAGGGATCGTCGACGCCGTTGGTGGCAAGGCCCAGCAGCGTCTGCTGCAGGTATTCGCGCGCCGGCCCGTAGAGGCCGCAGGCGTGACGCAGGCGGGCGACCACGCTGTCGTCGGGCAGGCGCCCGGCATAGGCCTCATGCGAGCGGTTCATCACGAAGGCCAGCGCGCGCTGCGGCGGGCAGCCGTTCATCTTTACGTTGAGCCAGCGCGGATGATAGGCGCCGGTGAGCATCTCGCGGCGCCACAGCAGGCGGAACTCCTGCTCGATCATGTGATGGGGGATGCGGAAGACGACGCCCTGGCAAGAACCGCCACGGTCCAGGCCGAGCACCAGGCCGGGGTTGTCCCAGGTGCCGCGATTGATGCGCGAATACAGGTAGAAGCCGCGATGGTATCCATGCACGCTGGCCAGCCGGCGGTCCGTGTGAATCACCATCGGGTTCCAGATCAGCGAGCCGTAGCCGAACACCCAGACATCGCCTGCCAGCCCGGGCGTATCCGGCCGCTGGTCCAGCGTAGCGCGTAGCGAGCGTTCGAAAGCTTCTTCGGGAAGTAGCGAGGAAGCCACCGGCGTGCTGCAAAGTGAATCACGCAGCCGATCCGTTTCGAGATCTTGTCGGGTGATGGCCATGGTGCAAGCATAATCCAAAGCCGTGAGGCAGGCGGCATGGAAACCACATGGCGTGCAGAAATCTCTGCAAGCTCCGGCTGGTTGTATGCGATAGACAACGGTCATGCCGAGATTCGGCAGGTACCCGTGGCCGGCCAATCTGCCAGGACGAGGTGGCGGTACCGGCCGCTATGTCTTTACAATGTGGGATCAACCAGGAGATCAGGCTATGGCGCGCACGCTCACGGTAGTTTTCGGTACCGGCAAGGAATTTGGCTTCACCATTGGCGACGCCGAGCTGGCGGCGGTTACCGAGGACGCTGGCTGGCGCTGGTTCGACCGCGAATATGCCGAACTCGATTGCCAGGCTTCCAGCCCGGTGGGCAAGGTGCTGGTGATCGACAAGATCCTGAGCGTGGCCAAGTTCTCCGGCGAGCAGCGTTTCGCCAGCGATGCCGCCTGGGCCCAGGACTATGCGCGCCATGCCGCGCGCCTGCTGGACCGTGACAAGGTGCGGGTCGACGTGAGCAGCGCGGCGATCAGTTTCTGAACGCACGGGCCGGAACGCAAGAGGGGCGCCCGCGGGCGCCCCTCTTGCTTGTGCCATCCGCGCGGGATGGGATGCCGGTGGGCGCCGCCGGTGCGGCGCCAAGGCGATCAGACCGCCAGCAGTTCCACTTCGAACAGCAGCGTGGCGTTCGGCGGAATCACGCCGCCCGCGCCGCGCGCGCCGTAGCCCAGATCGGCCGGGATCACCAGGCGGCGCGTGCCGCCCACCTTCATGCCTTGCACGCCTTCATCCCAGCCGCGGATGACGTGGCCGGCGCCCAGCGGGAACACGAACGGGTCGTTGCGGTCCTTGCTCGAATCGAACTTGCGGCCAGCCTGGCCGTTCTCATAGAGCCAGCCGGTGTAATGCACCGTGACATGCTTGCCTGCCGTGGCTTCGGCGCCTTCGCCGGTGACGGTGTCTTCATATTGCAGGCCGGAGGGAGTGGTATTCATGGATGGCTTCCTTGTGCTGTATCAGCGAGGGTCACGGGTTCGGTGAAGGCCGGCGGCATGCCGGCCGCACCGGGCGGATGGGTAATTCTGAACCTGGTAATGCTGGTAACGCTGGTAATGCGAAAACCGCTCGGGAGCCGGGCTTAGCCCTGGGGCTGTTGCAGGACCTCGAGCGTAATGCGGACGTTGTGGTCGTCGTCGCTGACCCAGATCTCGCTGTCCTGGATCGTTACGGACAACCGCATGGCGCGCTGGGCCAGGGCGGCGAGTGCTTCCACCGCCTCGGCGGGCACATTGTAGATGGTCACGTTGCGCAGCTTGCCGGCCTTGCCGGCCATGCCTTTCCACCATTCGCGCGCGCTCGCGCCATTGTAGGTGAACACGGTGACGCGATCGGCGCGCGCGGCGGCGCGCTTCAGGCGCGACTCGTCCGGCTGGCCCAGTTCGATCCAATGCGCGATCTCGCCGGTCAGGGTCTTTTCCCACAGGTCCGGCTCGTCGGGCTCGTCCAGGCCGCGGGTGAAGGTCAACGTCTCGCTGGCTTCGCAGGCAAAGGCCAGCAGCCGCACCATCATGCGCGCATCGTTCTCGGACGGATGCTTCGCGATGGTCAGGGCGTGGCTGCCGTAGTAGGGCCGGTCCATGTCGGAGACGGACAGTTCGGCCTTGTAGATGGTGGATTTAAGTGCCATGAAGGAAGCGGGAGCGGCAAATGCTGCGAGAAGCGAAAGGCCGCATCATACGTGAATCGGAGGCGGCGTTCGCAACGACACCGTACCGGGTCCGTGCCATGCCGCCTGGAATGGGCTCAGGCGCCCACGGCGCCCAGCGCGATCGCGCTCAGCCTGGCGGCGAAGCCGGGCTGGTTTTGCCAGGCTTCGCCCAGCAAGTGGCCGGTGCCGGGCAGGTCGATCACTTCCACCCGTTCGGCCAGGCCGGCACGGGCGGCAAGCGTGTCGGCAATGCCCGCGGGGATGACCTTGTCTTCGGCGCCGCGTACCAGGGTCAGGCGGCCGCGGAATTGCGCGATCCGTTCAAAGGCGAGCGAGGCACGCCAACTGCCGGGCGTGCGCAGTACGGCGGTAAATGCCGGGCCGAAGGGCAGTTCAAAAGCGGCGGGGTCGTAGGCGGCGCCCACCAGTGTCAGCAGCCGGTCGATCCGGTTGCGCGGATCGGCGGCCAGCCGCACGGCGATTTCGCCGCTCATGCTGATGCCGATCAAGGCGCGGGGACCAGCGCCATCCAGATGGGCCAGTGCCGCCTCGGCTTCGCGCTGGCGCTTGGCCAGCGAGTTGGGCGTGCGCGCCGAGCTTTCGCCGTGGCCGGAAAAATCGATGGCGATGCTGCCCACGCCCTGGGCGGCGAGCGCTCGCCGCAACGCCAGCCAGCGCGCGCGGTGGCTGGTGCCGGCGCCGTGCAGCAGCAGGCAGTTCGCGCCGTTGCCGGCGTCGATGCGGTCGGCGGCCAGTGCCTCGGGGCCGGTTTCGATGTCAAAGCGCTGGGGCGTGCTCATGGATGGCCTGGCGCGAACATTGGCGCCGTGATGGACGCCGCTCGCTTTAGCGGGACTTTCGGTAATCGCTCAGGTAGTAGCGCAGCAGCGCCGAGGCCAGGTTCAGGCAGAGAAAGGCGGTTGCCACCACCATGGCGTGTCCTGCGGGACTGTCGATCTGCCCCGACAGCGCCAGCCCTGCCAGCCAGCTTCCCACCGGCAGGATCAGCAACGGCACCAGTAGCGCGCGGCGGCCATAGGTGCGCAACGCCCAGGCCGGAAAGCGGCGCAGGAACGCCATCGGGATGCTGCAGATCAGGCAGGCGCCCGCAGCCGCCAACGACGCCGCCACCACATCCCCAACTTGAATCGTGATCATTGTTTTCGGGTTTCCCGTTCAGGCGGAACCGGGAAAAATGGCCCCGCCGGAAAAATGCAAACCGCTGATTTTACAGAAGAAACCGGCTCTTCAGGCGTCTTCGGCCCGACATCAGGCGGTGCTGCGAAAACTACCTGTGATGTTGCTGTCACTTGGATGCCGACGCGGCCGGCATGGCTTCCACCGAAATCGTCAGGACCACGCTATCGCTCACATCGGGCAGGAAGCGCGTCATGCCAAAGGCGCTGCGCGACAGTACCGCGCGGAAGTCGCCGCCGCAAACGTGGCGCTTGATGCCAAACAGCGAGATGTCGCCACAGCTGAAGCGCTCGGCTTCCAGCCGCAGCGGTTGCGTGACGCCGTGCAGGCTCAGCTCGCCCTCCACGGCCACCAGCCGGCCGCCGTCCTGCACGAAGCGGTTGGCGCGCAGCCGGACCACCGGGAAGTTCTGCGCATCGAGGAACTGGGCCGAGCGCAGGATGCCGTCCAGCGTGCGGTTGCCGGAATCGACGGAGTCGGCGTCGACCGTAAAATCGACGGCGCCGCTGCCGCTGGTTTCGTCATAGCTGATGCGGCCATCGATCTTGCCGAAGCGCCCGCGTACCGAGGTCCGCTCGAAATGGCTGGCGGCGAAGTACACCGCGGTATGGGTCGGGTCCACCGCGTAGCTGACCGGCTCGGCCCGCGCCGTGCCGGGCAGGGCCGGCGCCAGCAGGCAGAGCGCGCGAAGGACGGCAGTCAGGTAGCGCATGATTGCTCTCCCCGGTGTTTTCAGTGCACGAACACCGGCAGCAGGAAGATGCCAATCACGGACAGGAAGCCGATGGTCCAGCACAGCGTGCGCAAGGTGGCGCGATCGGCCAGGTAGCACACCGTGTACAGGATACGCGCGGCGATAAAGACCAGCGCGAGCTCGTCGATGCGCGCGGCTGGCGCCTGCAGGTGGGTGGCGCACAGCACCGCGGCGGCGAATAAGGGGAAGGCTTCGAAATGGTTGCGATGCGCCATGTCGGCGCGCCGGGCGCGTCCGGCCTGTTTTTCCAGCCAGCCGCGCGGATCGTGGTTGTCGTAGGCGTTTCCGCTCGCCTTGGCGATGCCAACCGTCATCACGGGCAGGATGCCTGCCACCAGCACACACCAGAATGCGATCGGCATTGTCATTTCCTTTGCTTGGAGGCACGCGCCCGATGGCCGGCTGGCCGGCCGCCGGGCATGCCGGCGGCCGGGGCGGTCAGGCCGCCACTACCCGGATCTTCACGCCAGCCACGCTGACCACCTGGCCGGCGCGGATCTTGGCGGTCTTGCGCGATTCCACCGCGCCGTCGACCGACACTTCGCCGGCCGCCACCAGCGCCTTGCCGGCGCCGCCGCTGTCGCACACGCCGGCCACCTTGAGCAGGTCGTTCAGGGCGATATGCTCGCCCTCGAGCGGGAAGGTTACGGTTTGCATGGGTTTACTTCCCCCAGCTGTCGCGCAGGCCGACGATGCGGTTGAAGACCGGCTTGCCCGGCGTCGAATCGACCCGGTCGGCCACGAAGTAGCCCTGGCGCTCGAACTGGAAGCGGTCTTCGGCGGCGGCTTGCTGCAGGCCGGGTTCCAGGTAGGCGGTGACGATCTTCTTGGATTCCGGGTTCAGCGCGTCGAGGAAGTTCTTGCCGCCGGCATCCGGGTTGGGGTCGTTGAAGAGACGGTCATACAGCCGCACCTCGGTTTCATAGGCATGCGCCACGCTGACCCAGTGGATATTGCCCTTGACCTTGACGCTGTCCGCGCCCGGCGTGCCGCTCTTGGTCTCGGGCAGGTAGTTGGCGTGCACGGCGATCACCTTGCCGTCGGCATCGCGGTCTACGCCCGTGCATTCGATCACATAGCCGTAGCGCAGGCGCACCTTGCTGCCGGGGGTGCCGTCCTTGGGCGCGAACAGGCGGAAGTAGCCCTTGGGCGGCGCTTCGCTGAAATCGTCGCGCTCGATCCACAGTTCGCGCGACAGCGGGAACACGCGCAGGCCCAGCTCCGGCTTCTTGGGATGCACGGGCGCCGAGCAGTCTTCGCTCTGGCCTTCGGGGTAGTTGTCGATGATCAGCTTGAGCGGGTCCAGCACCGCCGCGCCACGCGCCGCGCGCGCATCGAGGTCGTCGCGCACGGCGCCTTCCAGCGTGCTCATGTCGATCCAGCTATCGGACTTGGCCACGCCGATGCGATCGCAGAACAACTGGATCGATTCCGGCGTAAAGCCGCGCCGGCGCACGCCCACGATGGTGGGCATGCGCGGATCGTCCCAGCCGTCCACGCGGTTTTCAACGACCAGTTGCAGCAGCTTGCGCTTGCTGGT
>Ga0255338_1001915_pt1 | contig 34893 bp, 31 predicted proteins | sample MeOH1_35cm_T4_19_FD_203715 | JGI IMG/M metagenome (GOLD analysis project Ga0255338, IMG submission 203715) | Sandy soil microbial communities from University of British Columbia, Vancouver, Canada - MeOH1_35cm_T4_195 | ecosystem: Engineered > Artificial ecosystem > Sand microcosm > Unclassified ...
GCGACTCGATCGGCCGCCAGCTCAACCGCTACAACCAGCGCGCCGGCTTCAACGTCGGCTACAAGGTCCAGCCCCAGACGAAGGTGTACGCCTCCTACCACCGCTCCGTCACGCACTACTCCGTCGGCCGCGCGGTCGGCGAGCAGGACAAGAACAGCAAGGCCCACGAGCTCGGCCTCGGCGTCAGCGGCGTCGTCGCCCCCAAGGTCACCGGGCGGGCCGAAGCCGGCATGTCCTACCGCGAATACGACGAGGCGCCGGTCGGCGGCGTGACCCGCGTGACGCGCAACATGACCGTCTCGACCGACCTCACCTGGAAGCCGCAGGAGCGGACCGACGTCATCCTCAGCCTGTCCCGCGGCCTGCAGGAGTCGATCTCGGCCTCCAACCGCTTCTACATCAGCAACAGCGCCATCCTCGACATCAAGCACCGGCTCCCGCGCAAGTTCTCGGTCGGCGCCAACCTCGCCTTCGGCCTCGACAAGTACCCCGACACCCAGTTCATCGGCACCACGGGCGCCCGGGGCGACCGCCGCGACGACATCTACCAGGGCGGGGCGTGGGTGGAGTACGACATCCAGGCCTGGCTCTCGACGGGCCTCTCCTACGTCTTCCGCGAGCGCAACTCGACCTTCTCCGGCCAGTTCAACTACCAGGACCAGCAGACCGCCTGGAACCTGGCGCTTAAGTTCTAGAGCCTGTATAATAAGCGCGGATGAACCGAACCTCGTTCCTGGCCGCCGCGCTCTGCCTTTTGACCGCGGCGTGCGGCGGATTCCGCGTCACTGAAGGGGCGACCGAGACGGACCCGCCCGTCTACGTCCCGCCTCCCGCCGTGACCGCGGCCCCGCCGGCCGCCGCGCCGGCCCCCGCGCCGGCTCCCGCGCCCTCCTCCCCCGCGGCCCCGCTCGACCCCGCGGCCCAGCAGGCGCTGATCGCCAAGGAGGCGGCGGCCATCGCCGCGGCCATGCAGCAGGTGTCCCGCTCCAAGACCGACTACCGGATCTCCGGGGCCGACCTGATCGCCGTCACCGTGTACCAGGACCTCGAGATGAACCGGAGGGTCCGCGTCAACGCCAACGGCACGGTGTCCATGCCCCTGATCGGCGAGGTGAAGGTCGGCGGCATGACCCTCATCGAGGCCCAGGCCGCGATCGAGGGGAAGCTGTCGAAGTTCCTGGTCAGCCCGCAGGTGTCCCTGTTCATCGAGGAATACGGCAACAAGACCGTCTTCGTCATGGGCGAGGTCCAGCGCCCGGGCTCTTTGCCCATCCCCACCGAGTCGCGCATGACCGTGCTCGAGGCGATCAGCACCGCCGGCGGCTTCACGCCCATCGCGGCCCAGGACCGCACCCGCGTCCTGCGCAACGTCAACGGCGTCAGCATCAGCTACACCATCGAGATCAAGGCCATCACGCAGCAGGGACAGAAGGAGAAGGACATGGTGCTCGAGCCCAACGACGTGATCTACGTCCCCCAGAGCTTCTTCTAGCATGCCCGCCCTCCCCGACAACGAGCAGGACGTCGAGATCAACCTCGCGCAGTACGTGGAGATCCTCTCCCGCCGGCGCTGGATCGTCGTGCTCGTCGCCGCGGCCGTGTTCCTCTCCGCCGCGGCCTACGCGTTCCTGTCCACCCCGGTGTTCCGCGCCGGGACCTTGCTCAACGTCGAGCGGGCCAACAAGGGCATCGCGCAGCAGGGCGTCGGCGTGGAGAGCGACGACGACGAGTACTTCCAGACCCAGTACAAGCTGATCACCAGCGACACCTCCCTCGAGCGCGCCTACTCCGCCCTCAAGCTCGCCGACTCGCGCGATTTCTCCGCTGGCCTTTACACCCTGCGCGACGCCGTCACCATCGTGCCGGTTCCCAAGACCCGCCTGTGCTACGTCAACGCCGAGAGCACCGATCCCCGCCTGGCGATGGATATTTCCCGCACGCTCGCCCAGTATTTCGTCGAGCAGAACCTCAACAACCAGATGTTCATGTCGAAGGACGTCCTCGACGCCCTGCAGATGCGCATGAAGGGCGTCGACGCGCAGAAGATCAACGAGTCCCTGCCTTCCGTCGTCAACAACAAGCTCGTCCAGGACATCAAGAGCCAGATATTCTCGGCGGAGGCTCAGCTGGCCGACCTGCGCATGAAGTACACGCCCAGCCATCCGGCCGTCCAGTCGCTGATGTCCCGGATCGCGTCGATGCGCAAGGTCCTCAACAACGAGGTGGACAACATCGTCCAGAGCCTCAAGACGGAGCTCTCCGGTCAGCTCCAGGGCAACAACGTCCGCATCATCGACCCGCCCAAGCTTCCTCAGAGCCCGGTCCGGCCTCGCAAGTCTCTGGCCCTCGTCTTCGGCCTTCTGGGCGGTCTTGTCCTTGGCGTCTTCACCGCGCTGGTCATCGAGATGCTCGACCAGACCGTGCGCACGCACGACGACATCGAGCGCAAGCTCGGCCTGCCCTTCCTCGGCCTGATCCCCTACACCCGCCACAAGAAGGACGACAAGGTCTTCGCGCAATTGCTCTCCGCGGAGGTCTCCCTCATCAGCGAGGCCTTCCGCAACCTGCGCACGATGGTCGGCTACGCGAAGGTGTCGGAGGGCGAGCCGGTGATCCTCGTCACCAGCACCGTCCAGGAGGAGGGCAAGAGCTTCGTCGCAGCCAACCTCGCCGTGGCGCTCGCCCAGCTGGGCCAGAAGGTGCTCATCGTCGACGGCGACCTTCGCCGCCCGCGCCAGCACCGCAACTTCCACCTGTCCAACGAGACCGGCCTGAGCGACTACCTGTCCGGCGCTGTCGCGACCCCCGACTCCCTCGTCCAGCACAGCGGCGTCCCGCATCTCGACGTCCTCGTCTGCGGCCCGCGCCCGCCGAACCCGGCGGAGCTGCTCAACACCGAGCGGCTGGACAAGTTCCTCGATTGGGCTCGGGGCCGCTACACCCGGATCATCGTGGACTGTCCGCCGGTGTTCCCGATCAGCGACATCCTGCTCTGGGGCCGCTTCGTCAAGCAGAACATCTTCGTGACGCGCTTCGGGCGCACGCGGGTGCCTCTCATCCGGACCGCCTGCGCGCGCCTGCGCGTCGGCGGGCTCAAGATATTGGGCGGCGTCGTCAACGGCGCCCGGCTCGGGACGATGACCTACGCGGACGGCCGCTACTACGAGCAGTACTACCGCGACTACGTCGACTCGGAGATCAAGAAAGACCGGGCGTCATGATGCCCCGCATCCCTTCCCGGGCCGTGGAGGGGCTGCTTCTCGCGCTGGTCGCGTTCGGCGTGTTCGCCTTCGGAGGCGTCGAGCCGTGGTCGCGCGCCGCGATCGAGGTCCTGGCCTTCCTCCTCGCGCTCGCCGTCTTCCTGAAGGGGCGCCCGGCCGCCACTCTCGCCGGCTCCTGGTTCTGGCTTTTCCCGGCGGCGGTCGCGGCCTTCGGTTGCCTGCAGCTCATGACCGCGGTCGCGCCCGGTGATCCGAACCCCCTGCGGCCTTTCACCGCGACGCCGTACGAGACCCGTTCCGCAGTCATGATGTGGGCCGCCTGCGCGGCCGTGCTATGGAGCGTGCCGCGAGTGGTCGTCACCCATGACTCCGCGCGGCGTTGCGCCCGGTTCCTGTTCGGGGTCGGATGCGCTTTGGCGGTCCTGGGCCTGCTCCAGACGGTCACTGGCGGAGACAAGATCTATTGGCTGCGCTATGCTCCCCAACTCCGATTTTTCGGCTCGTATTACAACCGCGACCATGCCGCCAACATCATGCTGATGTCCCTGGCCGTCGGCATCGGCCTGTTCGTGTCCCGGCCCCACCGCCTCATGGCGGGGGGGCTACTCGTCGTCTTCCTCGGCCTCGTCGCCTGCGAGTCGCAGGCGTCCTTCATCGCCGTCGCTCTGGCCGGAGCCGCCGTCGCCTTCCTCGGCGCCGACTTCGCGCCGAGCGCGCGCGGCCGCCGCCTGCGCGCGGGCGCGGCGCTCGCCGGCGCGGCGACGGTGATTTTCTTCGCCTATTACCACGTCGTGGCCAGCGCCGATGCCGGATCGCTCATCGATCGGTCCGTCATGGGCCGCCTGTCCATCTACGGCGACTCGTTGCGCTGGTGGCGGGACGCTCCGCTGTTCGGCACGGGCTTGGGAAGCTTCGAGACGATCTATCCCTCGTATCAGGACCTCGGCCTGATCGGCACGGCCGCCCACGCGCACAGCGACTGGCTCGAATTAACCCTGGAGACGGGCCTGCTCGGCTTGATCGGGGCTCTGATCGCGGCGGGCCTTGCGGCCTTCTTCGCCGCGAGGACATGGCGCGAGGCGCGGTCGAGCGAGATGCGCGCCCTGATCGGGGGCGGTCTGGCCGCGGCGGCCGCCTTCGCGGCGCACTCCCTGTTCGATTTCAGCTTCCAGATCCCCGCCAACGCGATCATGTTCTTCTCGGTCCTCGGCTTCCTCCTCTCCGCTCCCTCCTGGGCGGACAAATCCGGCGGGCGCCCGGCGGAGAAGCCCCCGACCAGGGGCGCCGCCCTCCTGGCCGCGGCCTACTGCCTCGTCCTGATGAGGGCGGCGATCCTTCCGGCTGCGGCCGCTTGGAAGGCCGATCAGCCGGGGGAGCCCGTGCAGCGCGTAGTGGCGGCGGCGGAGGCCGTTTCGCTCGACGCGAATCCCGGCTTCGCCGCCTTCCTTTCAGTATCCGCCTTCAAGGCGGCGGTGCAGAGCGCGCCCCCCGACTATGCCTTGATGCGCCTCTCCCTTCGCTATGCGTTGGCCGCCGCCGAAAGCCGCCCGCACAGCGCCGATCTCCTTTATCTCGCCGGTGAGACCTTGCGGCGTCTCGACCGATCCGACGACGCCGAGGATTACTTCACGCGGTCTCGGATCGTCCGCTTCTCCCGCATGGAGCCGCGGCGGACGTCCTCGGCGGAGCGCCGGCAGAACCAACTCGAGACGCTTCGAGAACTCAAACTCGCGCCGCCCTCGGCGGAGAGGCGATGAACCCCGGCGTTTTCCGGTTCCAAAACCCGATGAGCGCGGTCGTCTGGCTGGCCCTGTTCGTCCCCGGGCACGCGTTCGGCGGCCGCCTCGGCCTCGTACTGCCCATCGTGGCCTTGATGCTAGGCGCCGTGATCCTATTCACCCAGCCCGCCCTGTGGGGCGTCCGCCGCCCCACGCGAGAGGCCGCGGCGGTATTCCTTCTTATACTGCTGGCCGACACGGTGTCCTATGCGTATTCGATGGCGTTCAACGGCGTCCGGTCGGGGCCCATGGATCTTTGGGCGCTCTCGAAGCCGCTGTTCGCCGGATTATTCACGGTCTACCTCATCCGTCATCACGACGCGTCGGTCCGAAGGTCACTGGAAGCCGCTTTGCTGGGCGCGATCTACCTCACTTTATTCCTCCGAACGACCGGCATCTGGTCCTGGTCCCTGTTCGAGCCTGTCCAATCCATGGGCTACGTCGGGGCGCTTGCGGCTATCCATTTCGTTTTCTTCTCCCGCGCATCCTTGCGCCTCGCGCACGCGGCGGCCTCGGCGGCGGTCGTCTTGTTCTGCATTCCGCCCAGCCTCGCGTCTTCCCAGGATGCGCTCGAGCTCTTTCGGCGCTCGCCCTTGTTCGGCTGGGGCCCTGCGTATTACGAGCCGATGTCCACTCTCGGAAATCAGTATCTGCGCTGGCTGCTGCGTGGAGGCGTCCTGGGTACGGGGCTGATATTCGTCGGTCTGAGCCTCGTCGGCTTCAGGCTCCTGCGCGATGCGTGGAGCGACCGTCGCCGACTTCTGGGTTCGGCGGTTTTTCTCGGCTTCTCCGCCGGGATGCTGATGGCCGGAGCGTTCCTTGAGGACTTCCGCTTGTTCGCCTTGACGGCTTTCTTCATCGCGGGAATGCATGAGGGGGGCGTATCATGAGGATGATTCTGGCGGCGGCTTTGTTGGCGGCGGCTTCCTGCGCGCCCGAGAAGGCTCGGGAATTCGAGCTCGGCCTTCTCGCCCCGGTCGGTCCCGGCGTCGAGGCCGCGGCGCGAGCGGCGGGAATGCCGATCCGCGAGACCGCGCCGAACGGCGCTGACGCCCTGAACGCGGGCGTCCCCTTGGCGGGAGCTTCCCGAGGGATCGAGGAGCGCATGGCCGATTGGTCGCGCCTGCGCCTGCTCGTCGCGGGCGCGGCCGTGCGCGGCCGGAGCGGTGTTTTTTTCACCTTGCCCCGGACGAAGGATGGCCGCGAACTGACCGCCTATCCGGAGGAGTGGCAGGCGCTCTCCCGTGTGGCGCGCGAGGTGGCCGCGATGCGGCCCATTCTGGAGGGGGGGATCGAATCGGCCGTGCCGTTCGCGGTGCCTGAGGGGGTGGAGGCCCGCGCCTGGCGGTATCAGGGTCGTCTCTACGTGCTTCTCGTCAACGACACGGGGCGATCCGCTCCCATCGAAGCTGAAAGCATGAAGCCCTGGAGGGCGCTTTTCGAGGTCCGTGCGGACGCACGGGACCTTCTTACCGCTTGCGGCGGCGGGCGCTGCCTGACCGCCAGGCGGGTTATTTGGCTGGAGAGCCGCCTCTGACGGAGGGTTTTACTCCGTGCTGAATCGAAGGCGGAGACCGTCGGGGCCGAGCAGGCCGGCGAGATGCTCGATAAGCGCCGCGTTGAAAAGGGCGACGCCGCAGAGTTCGAGCAGTTCCTCCAGATGGTATGAGGAGATGTAGGCCGTGGAGCTTCGGGAGTAAAGGTCCATTTGTTTCGCGCCGATCATTTCCATTCCGAGGGCGCCCAGTACGTATATGAAACCGGCGACGACGAATTGATTGCGGCGTCGGACCGGCAGGGCGGCGAGAAAACGCAGGTAGGCGAGGCCAAAAGCAAAGACGCCGACGCCGGCGGGTACGACCCAGGCGAACCTCAAAAATCCGGTGAAGTTCCCGAGGCGGCGCATAACAGTGCTCATCGACTCGTGGAGGCCGACGATTTCGTCGGAGGAGAGTAGAGCGAACGTCGCGCTAAGGAATATCCAATGGACGATGAATTCCATGCGCTGCAAACGCATAAGAACCCCCGCTATCGCGGCCAAAAGCAAGCAGGAAGCGGCCAGGATGAGCGACGAGTACCAGTTCGGGTAGCTCATTTCCGCGTTGACGTCGAAAAGTCGCGCGATTCCGCCGGTTCCTGGCTGGAGCAGGCGTGCAGTCAGGCTGAGGAGCGTAAAGAAAACCGCGATTATCAGTAGGAATTGGCGGATCCGACGGACTGAGATGGTTAGAGTCATCAGAAAATTGAAAATCCCGATATGGGCAAGTCTATATAATTGCGGCAGGAGTATCGAGCTTTGGCGACGTATCCAGCGAATGCTACAATGAGCTGCGATGGTGTTGAATTCATGAGCTCAGGCGCCGCGGTCGAGGTCTGCGTCGTATTCACGGCTCGAGAGCGTTATGCTCACGCTCCGCAAGCGCTCGAAGCGCTTTTCGCCAACACGAAGGTGCCTTTCCGGCTGCTCATCGTCGATGCGGCGACCCCAAAGCGCTATCTTCGCCGGATGGAGGCTGTGGTTCGCGGGCGTCCGCGCGTGGAGTTCATCGTCCACGACGGCTACTTGCTGCCCAATCAAGCGCGCAACTTGGGCATTGCATCCGTGCGCGAGCCGTTCGTGTTCTTCGTCGAGAACGATTGTGAGATCCGGCCGGGAAGCTTGGAGCGCCTGCTTGAGGTTTCCAGGAACTCGGCGGCGGTGGCCGTTCCTTGGATGATGGAGGACGGACGTCGTCATTTCGACATGCGAATGGGCCGCGTCATGGAGCTCGACAACGGAGAGATCGCGATTGATCCCGCCTCCGATTGGAGGACTCCACCCCCAACGTTGGAGAAGATCGAGTTCTTCGAGAATCACAGCTTTTTGATGCCACTCCGGTCTTTGCGCGCCACCGGTCCCCTCGACGAAGAGCTCAATACGCGGGAATTGATCGATCTGAGCCTTTCCGTGCGTCGGGCGGGAGTGCCGGCTTTCCTCGTGCCCGGCGCAGTCGTGGATTTTTTCGCGCCGCCGCCCATTCATTGGGATGAACTGGCGCATTATCGGCGGAGATGGGACTTGAAGCATGTTGAGGCGAGCAACAAGCGAGTCCAAATGCGTTGGCGGATTTCGAACATGCCGCGGACGACTGATTTCGCGTGGCGTCAGCATCTGCGTGTCAGCCGCTTGACTTGGGGAGCCTTGAGGCTGTGGTTGGCCTTGGAGCGGATCGGGATGCTGTTGCGGCGAAAGGTTCCGGACGCGGTCGGACGCTCGTGAAGCCAAAGGTCTTATTTCTTCAAACCGAGGACTCCACGTTTTGGTCTCATCGGCTGCCCTTGGCGAGGGCGGCGCGCGACAGCGGCTACGAGGTGGTCGTTGCGGTCCGGGTCGACGCGCATGGGGAAAGAATCAGGAAAGAGGGCTTCAAGCTCATCTCTCTGCCCTGGCGCCGTAACAGCCTCAATCCGTTCTACGAGATATCGACCATTGCCCGGGTCGTCGGTCTTTATCGGGCGGAACGCCCGGACCTGGTCCATCAGGTCTCGGCAAAACCTATCCTCTATGGGACTCTGGCGGCGCTCTTTTGCGGCGTACCCGCCGTCGTCAACGCGCTGACCGGGCTGGGATTCGTCTTTATCTCCCGGAGCGTGAAGGCGCGCCTGCTGCGGTTGGCATTGTGCGCGGGTTTCAAAGCCGCCTTTTTGAAAGCGGGATCCGTCGTGATATTCCAGAATCAAGACGATCTCGACATGTTCCGCGCGCTGGGCTTGGTGTCTGCGCAACGGGCCCTCCTCATCCGCGGTTCCGGAGTGGATACGGCGCATTTCGTCCCAAGCCCGGAGCGGGAAGGGCGCGTGCTGGTCGTCCTGCCCGGAAGGCTATTGTGGGACAAGGGCGTGGGAGAATTCGTCGAGGCGGCGCAGCGCCTGACTTCGGCCGGAGTCGATGCGCGCTTTGCCCTCGTGGGAGACAGGGATGGGGCCAATCCCGCGGCCGTGCCGCCGCAGAAGCTGGCTCTATGGAAGGAGTCCGGAGCTGTTGAATGGTGGGGTCTGCGCGAAGACATGCGCGAAGTTTACGCGCAGGCGCATATCGTTTGCCTTCCATCCTATCGCGAGGGGCTGCCCAAAGCCTTGATGGAGGCGGCCGCCTGCGGCCGGCCGCTGGTGGCGACAGACGTTCCCGGTTGTCGTGAGATCGTGCATCACGATCAAACCGGCCTGCTCGTCCCCGTGCGGGACGCCGGCGCGTTGGCTGAGGCGCTTAACCGTTTGATCGAAGACAGGGCCCTGCGCCTTCGCCTGGGCGAACGCGCGCGGCGTCTTGCCGCTGAGGAGCTCGCGCAAGAGAAAGTGGCGGAGCAGACCTTGACGGTGTATCGCCGTCTGCTGGGAGAGTGCCCGGTCCCCGGCGTGCTACAATAATTCCAATGGCCGCCGCGTCTCCCAAGATCTCCGTCATCATCGGGACCTACAACCGCCGGCATTGCCTGGCGCGCGCGGTGGACAGTGTGCTCGCGCAGACTTTCGCGGACCGGGAGTTGATCGTCGTCGACGACGCCTCCAGCGACGGAACGGCCGATTGGCTCCGGGCGGCGTATCCTTCGATCAGCGTCATTGAGCGCCCTTCGAATGGAGGAGTCGCCGCGGCCCGCAACACGGGCTTCAATGAAACCTCCTCCGAATTCGTGGCGTTTCTCGATTCGGACGATTGGTGGAGCCCGGACTTCCTTGCGCGTCATGTGCAGGCGATGGCATTGCATCCGGACGCGGTGCTTTCATATTGCGATTGCGCAACCATGACCCCCGACGGTGCCGAACTGGTCATGCCGCGCACCCCTCCCGCCGCCGCCGCGACGCCCGCGGAGCTGATGCTCCTTCACCAGCCTATCTTTTCTCCTTCAGCCGTCCTTTTCCGGGCGGACCGTGTTCGGGCCGTGGGAGGGTTCCGCGAAAAATGCCGCAACTGCGAGGATGTCGATCTCTATTTGCGGTTGGTCAACTCCGGCGCGTTCATCCGTGTGCCTGAGCCTCTAACCATGAAAACGAGGTCGGCCGACTCGAAATCCAACAACCACGCGAAATGGTCCAAGCACAGGGCGGAGATCCTCGATGATTTTTTCACGAGGGATGAGAACGCGCCTCACCGCGGCATGGAGTCTCGCGCCCGTTCCCGAATACACGGCGTCATCGCGCTGGCGGCGTTGCGCGACGGCGGCGACCGAGGGATTGCGCTGAGGCTTATCCTCGCGGCCTTCCTGGCTGATCCCGCTTATGCCGTGCGTTATTTCCTTTACCGCGTCTTCCGTCGAACGACACGCGGCCTGCGCTGACGGGGCGACGGATCAAACGTCCGAAACACTCTCGCGGCGGAATCCGTTCAATAGGTCCCCGAACGGCCTAGCCAGTTCGGAAACGAAACTCCTCCCTCCGGGAATCAGGGTCCAACATAAGGTGTAAGCCCCGCAGTACAGAGCTGCTTCGAGCGCGAAACGGAGGATCGGCCTCGGCCCTGCGAACAAGGTCATTATCCACATGACGAACAGGGCCGATGAGATTGAGGTGGCGGCTGGGCGCCAGACGGCGGAGAGCAGGTCGCCCATGGTGACCGGCGAGTGTTTGAGCGCGAATGCGATGGAGGGAATCCTCACTAGGCAATACGCAACGCTGTAGGCGGTCGCCACGCCGAGGGGGCCAGCGGGAAGGCCGCAAGCGAAGGCTGCGGCCACGAAAAGAAATGTGACGGCGCCCATCCTCAGCATCAGGTCGGGCCGACCGCAAGAGAGGAATACCCACCCTGTGATCATGTCCGTCGTCCCGACGAAGGCCGCCGGTATCAGTGCCTGAAAGATGGGAATCGCACCAAGCCATTGCCGCCCCAGCAAGAGCAGGATGATCTCTCGCGCGGCGATCGCGGTGAACGCGACGAGCGGCATGCCCACGAAGACCACGGCCTTGGTGGTCTTGAGAAAATAGCCTCGATAGCGTTTGGGATCGTCCTGTAGACGGCTGAGGGCGGGTATGATCAAGGCTGAAATGGGTTCCTGAATCTGCATGATCGGCAGTCGCAGCAACCCGTATGCCTTCACGTAGAGGCCGAGATCCAGGGCGCTGCAATAGCGCCCGATCAGAATGTTGTCGAGATTTCGCTGCAGATAACTGACGATGTTGTAGCCGCTGAGATCCCGCCCGAAGCGAAGCATCGCGCTGGCACCGTCCGTGAGGCTCGGCCGATCCGGGCGCCAGCCTGCCAGGGCGAGCGTCAGCGCGGCGTTGGCGGCTCTAATCGCGATCACATTGAACACCATGGACCAGTATCCGGCTCCCAAGTAGGCCGTGACGAGCATCACGGCCGCGCCAACCAGTTGGGATGCCACGCCTATGGATTCGAGCGTCTTGAACCGCAGTTGGCGTTGTAGAAGCGCGGTATGCTGGGCCGAGAGTCCGGCAAGAATAAAGCTCAAACCCGTCATGGCGACCGGAGCGGAAATCCGTGGATCCCCGTAGAACCAGGCCAAGGCCGGGGCAAGAGCGGCCGTGACGCATGCCAGCGCCGTGCCCACGGCGACATTGACCCAAAAAAGCGTGCTGATCTCCGCAGGCGTGATCGCTTTCTTCTGAACCGTCGCCATAGAAAGTCCGGCGTCCTTGAGCATCGACATCAGTCCAGTCATGGTCGCGACCATGGCGAAAACGCCGTAGTCACCCGGGGTGACCAGCCGGGCCATAACGACCAACCCCGCCACGCGCATCCCGAATTTGAGCGCTTGCGAGAGGATCTTCAAGAGTCCTCCCTGCATGACGCGGCGCTTTAGGTCCGATACGACATGCGCCGTCTCGAACATGCGGTCGGGGCCGTTGCCGGGGGCATCGGTCATGGCGCGCCTCCCTCACCCCGTGCAAGGAGAGCATTCAGTTCTTCGCGGCTGAAGGGAAGGCTGCTCTTGAGCGGATTGCGGGGTTCGGGCACGCTCCAATCGGCCTCGGGGGAGAGGCGGATCAGCCGGTCTCGCTTAGCCACGTCGGTGAACAGCGGCTTGACGTGGACCATCTCGCGGTCGCGCATGCGATAGGCGTGCCGGACGACCCGCTCGAAGGCTTCCTGGCGCCCGAACACGGATCTTCGGTAGGCGTCGTAAAGCTCGACGTAGCGGACGTAGAGCGCGAGATCCTCGATCCGTGCGCGCACGGCCGCGTCGCTCGAAAGCGTCGACGCCCGGGCGAGCAGTCCGTAGAGGCGCTTGATGAGGGCTGCATCAACGGAGGGCTTCCCGCCGGAGGAGAGGATGGCGTAGAATTCGGACATCGGCGCGCGGGCCGCGCCGAACGATTTGTCCAGGAAATCGTCGACCAGCTTCGGCACATCCTCGGCCTCGCGGACATTCCAAAGGAGGCGCGCCGCGACGTAGTACGCCAGCCCCGTCGGTCCCCAGTTATCGCTTGATTCGGCGCTCATGAAGCGGGCTCCGAGCGCGTGGAATCGCGGTATCGATTCCCGGAGGTAGCCGAGGTCGGCGCCCTTGGGGCGGCCGGGAAGGCTCCGGTCCCATGTGTTGACGGAATAATACTCGCGTACCCCTAGACTGCTCGCGCCCCGCCTGCGCCAGCCCGTCAGGAGCTCTTGGGGAGAGGTTCTTCCGCGCGTGAAGGCCGTCGCGACGCTCACGATGACGTTGCTGGACGCGTCGATCTCGGGAGGGGGGGAATGGAGGTGATAGGCGTAGAACGCGACGAATTTGTCCGGCCAGCGGGCGGCGACGGCGGCGGCGGCGGCATTGGCCAAGGTGAGCGCGCGGTCGCTGGGGCTCCCCAGAGCGGCGCAAGCGGAGCACTCGCACCAGTCTCCGCCGTCGCTCGGTTCGACGGAATACGAGTCCGCCTCGGGATTCCTTTGAAAATAATCGACCGCGTCCCGCGCGACCAGCTCGCGCAGACCGGGATTGGACACGCACAGCTTCGTCGAGCGTCTGACGCCGTTCAGCAGGCCGAGATATTCGGGATGAGAGTCGAATTCGTCCTTATGCCGCTTGATGATGGCTTTGTAAGCGTGGCTTGTTTTGAGCGCGAAACCGCCGGGCGCGCGATTGCGAGTCTGCCATCGCTCGTAGGAGGCAGCGTTGAAATCGGAGGTTCCGAAGCCGTACCAGATCGAGCGGGAGTAGAAGGAAGGGCTTTCCCGCGCATCGACCCGCACGGCGAGGTCGGGGAGATCCGGCACGATCTCCCAAGCGGCGGTCGGAAAGAACTGCCGGTAGCCGATCCGGTATAGAAGGTCCCAGACCGCGTCTTCGACGGCCAGGTCGGTCGCCCCGAGGATCGCGATACCCTTCTCATGCGAGCGAAGGAGATACTGCTCGCGTCGGTCGAGCCCCTTGCCGTCGATCTCGGCATCCAAGCCGAGCGCGGGGAAATCTCCGACGCGCCCGACGGCCAGGCCGGACGTCCCATCCCCCTCGGCGAGGATGAAGCCCGACCCGGTGATTCGCTTGAGTTGGTCGGCCAGCGTTTGGGCGGCGGCTTTGACTCGAGGCGACGCCTGCTCCGAGACCGCGATGCCCATGCGGGCCAGTCCCTTGACGGAAAGAGTCGCGGCGCCCGGCGTCAGTGCGCCGGCTGATAGGCTGAGAACGAGCGCCAGTGGAAGGACGGTCATCGCCTAGCTCGCCCGCCTTGGATTCCCCGCGGTCCGCGAAGTCATCGCGCCGAGGGTGTCGAGCATCTGCGGGACGCCAAGAAGCACCAGGATCCAGAAAGAGACGAGATGGTGGCGGATCCCGGTGCCGTAATTGATCGTGCCCATCGCCCAGAGGAGCGACATCGAAAAATAGAGCCCGATCAAAACGCGGCGAACGCTCGAGGATGCGCCGGGCGGAAGCGAGAGCCAGGCGCGGAAGGCGAAGAAGATCAGAAGCGCGCGGAACCAGGATTCAGCCGCTCCATAAAGGTCGGCTCCTGTCGAGATCTGCCACGGGAAAGGCGCCAGCATGTAGTAGATGAACAGAAGGCTGGAGCTCTTCGCGAAGCCGATCGGCGAGGCGGTGTCGAGCGTGATCCCATATTCGGCGCGCGCGCCCTGCGCGCCGCTCTCCCGGTATTGGGCCGCGTACTCGAGCGCGTCGCCCTGCGTGAGGGCCTCGAGGCTCGCGGACTTCGGCAGCTTGTTGAAAACGACGGCGGCGCCCAGGCCGGCGACGAGAAGCCCGGTCAGGGCTAGGCCGACGAGGCGGGCCAGCGACAGCGAGCCTTTGTCTCCGACTCGGCTGAAAAGGATGAATGGCAGCATGCAGAGCGCGTAGGCGAGCAGGCCGTTGTGCAGGAAACCCATGGCGAGCGCGGCGGCAGTCCCGAAAAAGAGCGACACGGGCTCGGCCTTGAGGCGGAAGCGGAGCAGGAAATAGGCGCCGCTCATGAAAAACAATATCTGCCACGATTCGCGCAGAGTCAGCGACCCGTAGAGAATGAGCGCCGGAAGGAGCCCGTAGACGAGGATAGCGGCCGCCTGGTGGCGTTCGAGCTTGAGCAATTCCATGAACCGGAACAGCACGATGCAGGACAGCGCGTAGGCGAAGATCGATGTTTCCTGTCCGAGGAAGAGCGAAGGGCCGGCCGCGGAATACGCGAGACCGAGCATCGAGCGGTAGAAGTCCGCGCCCGGGGAGAAGCTGGCGCCGCCCTGGACGGCGATGTAGCCGGCGGTGTTGTGGAACATCGAGGCGTCCGGGGCGCGAAAGATGGTGGTGAAATAAGAGTTCGCGATGGCGAAGGCATGGTGGACGGCCAAGGTGATCCAGATCGCGCCGATCACGCGTCGGCGGCTGCGGAGTGGGATCATCAGTGGGATCACCGCGAAGCTGGCATACAAGACGAGCCACCCGCCCCACTCCGAGGGCATGAAGACGATCGGAAGGCTGAGGACGACGGCCAGCAGGAAAATGATCATGATCGTCCGGCCGCGCTTGGACGAAGCCGTCGAAGCCCGTCGCGCAGGGACCGGACGAGCCGGTGAAGGCCGGGGCCTCCCGCGGCGAGCGCGAACCACAGATAGTCGGCGGCCGTCGCGCCGGGCGACCGCAGGACCTCCAACAGCATGCCTCGGCCCACGGCGGCCCAACGGGAGCCGAGGAGGCGGCGGCCCACGATGCGGCGGTGGGCGATTCTCTGTTCGGGGGAGAAGTCGTCCGCGTACTTGGCGAGGATGCGTTCATGCGCGGCCACGAGGGCGTCGACGTTCATCGTGATCCCCTCGGACCGTTCGTAGCAGAGCGTCAGGGCCTCCTCGATGTGGTCGAACCGCGCTGTCTTGGCGAGGCGCATGAAAAGCTCGAGGTCGATCCATCTTCCAAGCTCCTCGTCGAAACCGCCGCAGCGCTCGAGCGCGGAGCGCCTGAACAGGCAGGCGGGGAGATCTATGCCCATGATCTCCAGGCCGAGGGCCCGGCGGTACGTATCCTCGTCGCCGGGGCGGTACGTCGGAGCGTGGGACGTTTTGCGCGTGCCGTCCTGGTAGATGAGGACCCTGGAGGTGTAGACCATCCCGACCTCGGGGGGGGAGGCGCTCAGACGCGCGACCTGAAGCGCCAGCTTTTCGGGCAGCCAGTCGTCTCCGGCATCCTGGAACGCGATGAATTCCGAATGCGTCCGCGCGAGCCCCGTGTTCCGAGCTTTGGCCGCCCCCTGCGGCGATTCGTTCCGTAGGTAGACGAATCGGGGGTCGCCGTAGGAAGCGACCACCTCCCGCGTGCCGTCGGTCGATCCGTCGTCGACGACGATCAGCTCCCAGTCGGTGAAAGTCTGGGCGCGAATGCCATCCAGGGTCTGGCGCAGAACGTAGGCTCTGTCGCGCGTGGGCAGGATTATCCCGACGAGAGGCCGCCTCATGAGAGACACGCCGCGTAGAATTCCATCGTGCGCCGGAACATGATCTCCCGGCCGTACTCGTCCCGCGCCTTGGCCAGCCCCGCCGCGCCCAATCGCTCTCGCAGCGAGGGGTCTTCAAGGCGGAGCAGCGCCTTCGCCACGTCGCCAGGCCGTCGCGGCGGGACGAGGATGCCGGTGATGCCGTCGTTGACGAGTTCCGGGATCCCGCCCGCGTTCGTCGCCACGACGGGCCTGCCCGCGGCCATGGCTTCGACGACCACCATGCCGAAGGGCTCCCGGTGCGAGGTGAGCGCGAACACGTCGAAAGAGGCCATGACCGTCGGCATATCCTCCCTGAAGCCGGCGAAGGTGACGCGCTCCTCGATCCCCTGCGCGGACGCGAGGGCCTTGAGTTCCGATTCCTGGGGGCCGGCGCCGGCGATGACGAGTCTGGCCTGAAGCCGAGCGAGGGAAAGGTACTCGGCGAAGCCCCGGATGAGGACGTCGATCCCCTTCAGCGGCAGCAATCGCGCGGCGGTCCCCACCACGTAGTCGCCGGGCTCGGCGCCCCAGTCCTTTCGCGCCGCAGCGACGGCGGCCCCGTCCACCGCCGCATACTCGGTCGCGTCGATGGCGTTGTGGACGCTCGTCGCTCTCCCGGCCGCAGCCGAGCACCCGTTCCGATCGCAAAGCGATTTGACCGCGTCGGAAACGCCGATGATGCCGTCGGCCCGGCGGGCCACCCAGCGCCCGACCGCGCCTTCACCGGGAAGCCGCCAGAACGGGTTGAGGTTGTGGCGGGTGATGATCAGCGGCGGCGAGCCGGCTGCCGTTCCCAAGAGGGCCAGCCTGGCGCATAATTCGGCGGGCTGCATGTGGGCGTTGATGATCGTCGGCGAAAAAGACCGGATCAAGCGGCGCAGGCGCCACGCGGCCGCGGGATCCGCCTTGAACCCTGCCCTCAGATCGACGACCTCGATGCCGAGGGCTTCCAGCGGATCGCGCCAATAGCCCTCAAGCACCATATACGCGATCTTGACTTCGTGGCCGGCCGCCCGTTGAAGACTTGCGAGTCCTACCAGTTGGTTCTCCGCGCCCCCGCGGCTGAGGGTCGTGATCACGTGCAGGATTCGCATCGGCGTCTATTATACCTGAGCGGCGGGCTAGGCGCTTTCCAGGCCGCGGAATTCGGAGCGCAGCAGGGCTTCGAGCGACTCTTTGATGACCCCGAGGCAGCGGGCGAAGACCTCGTCCGCGCGGCCCATGGGGTCCTCGACGTCGGCCTCGCCGAAGCCGGCGTGCTCGCGCAGGAGGCGGACGCGCGCGGTGAACTCCGGGTAGTGCTCGGTCAGGTGGTCGGCGTGTTCGCGCGTCATGGCCAGGATGAGGTCGGCGCCGCGCAGCGCGTCGCGCGTCGCCAGTCGGGCCTTGTGCGTGAATTCGGGGACTCCCTCGGCCGCGAGCAGCCGCCGCGCGACGGCAGGCACCTCATACCACCCCTCCGCCGCGATCCCGCAGGAGCTCACCTCGAGGCCGAGGCCGCGCTGAGCGGACCAGTGGCGAAGGAGGTGCTCGGCCATCGCGCTCCGGCAGATGTTGCCGGTGCAGACGAAGACGATGCGGCGGGGAGAGGGTGATCCGGGCATGGGTCGAGCGCGGTCCGTGCGGTTATTTTAACCTATCGCGAAGCGCTCAGGCGCGAGGGTGCTTCAGGTGGGAGGTCAGGTCGCTGGCCCAATGCTCGACGTTCGACTTCGGGACGAGCGTGGGAGTCGGCAGGGGCACGACGCTCGAGTCGCTGATCAAGACCCGCTTGAGGGTCTTGAGCAGGATGCTGACGTCCAGGCCGAACGACAGGTACTTCAGGTAGAAAAGGTCGTAGTGGATCTTCTCGATGGAGTCGTCGACGCTGTTGGTCGCCCGGAACTTGACCTGCGCCCAACCGGTGATGCCGGGCTTGACGAGGTGGCGGAGGTGGTAGCTCGGCACGACCTTCTCCAGCACCGCGACCTCCTTGACCCACTCGGGGCGGGGGCCGACCAGGGACATGTCTCCGACCAGGACGTTCCACAGCTGCGGCAGCTCGTCGATGCGATAGCGGCGTAGTAACTTGCCCAGGCGGGTGATGCTGGCGCCGTGGGCCTTGGCGGAGGTGAACGGCCCGATGGACTCGGCGCCCAGGCTCATGGTCCGGAACTTCAGCACCATGAAGGGGCGCCCCAGGAAGCCGGCGCGGGACTGGCGGTAGAAGATCGGGCGGCCGTCCATGATCGCGATGAGGGCCGCGGCGACGGCGAGCACCGGCGCGGTCGCCAGCAGGAGAAGGGCCGAGCCGGCGATGTCGGCGGCCCGCTTCACGTGGAGGAACGGCCCGATGTTGTTGGGCAAGGTGAACTTGAGCGCCCACGAGGGCCGGCCGGCGTAGTGGGGGGAGACCTTTCCGAAGATCGACTCGTAGAAGTCCTCCAAGGTGACGATCGGCACGCCGCGGGCGATGGCGGCCAGGAACACCGGGCGCGCCTGCTCCCAGTTCCAGTCCACCCAGCGGCTGTCGGCGACGACCATGTCGACGCCGGGGTACTGCCAGGGAACGACCGTCAAGCCGGTGTTGCCCGAGTGGTGGGGCAGGCCCTTCTCGATCTCGCTCAGATCCGCCGGATCACCGAGGAACACGAAGCGTTGGTCGAGGAAGTTGTATTTCAGCGCCGTCAGCCAGGCCCGCCGCCAGACCAGGATCAGCACATGGGAGATCACCACCGCGAGCAGGAGGTGAGTCTTCGGTTTGAGCGTGTGGGACGCCATCAGGTAGAAGTAGGTGGTGCCCACGGCCAGGCAGGCCACCGAGGAGCCGAGCAGGTTCTTGATCAGGGAGAAGGTGTTCCGGACCAGGCCCAGATCGTAAAGTCCCAGGGCGTACATGATCCCGATCCAGGAGACGAACAAGGGGAAGAAGCCGAGGGCCGTATCGGTGGTCAGGAAACTGGGTTCGCGGAGGGCCAAGGTCGTGGCGAGCCCCAGATAGAACAGCAGGAAATCGACGATCGGGGGCGTCATCCAGCGCCAGTAATGGCGGGTGCCGATGCGGTTCAACGAGCGCTCCGGGGCGAACATTCCAGCTGCATGCTACATTATTGACGCCAAAACCGGTCTTCGATAAGGGTCCTATGCTCCAATCCCGAGGGGGGCCGAAGGGCCTAGGCCGGATTACGGGTTGAGGTTTGCCCGCGCGATATCGCATAATCAACGCATGAAGCGCCTCGCTCTCGCCGCCGCCTTCCTTATCACCGCGTCCTCGTCCGCGTTCGCGGGCGCGGACCAGTACGGCGGGTTCGCGCGCTACGCCGACGAGGGCTCGCTGAAGCCCTTCGCGCGGGACCTGGGCGGCGTGCTCGGCTCGGCCACCTTCCAGAGCGGGCGCTCGCTCGGCCTCACCGGCTTCGACGTCGGCGTCCGCTTCGGCGGCCAGGCCTACCCGTCCAAGGGCAACTCGATCCTGCGCAACAACGGCGTGCGCGCGTTCGGCCTGCCCTGGGTGCAGGCCGAGGTCGGCATGCCCTTCAAGATCTCCGGCTTCATCCGCGGCATCTCCTACCAGGGCCTGACCATCGCCGGCGGGGGATTGCGCTATGGGCTCTACGCGCAATCCGACAAGCCCTGGGCGCCGCAGGTCCTCGTCTCCGCCGTCGCGCACTCCGTCGTGCACACCGACTTCTCCGCCTCGCACGCCGGCGCGAACCTCGTCTGCTCGGCGGGCACGCCGAAGTGGGCCCCGTACGCGGGCGTGGGCTTCGACCGCACGCGCCTCGTCGTGCGCCAGTCCACGCTCGACCCGCTCCTCAACGGCCGCGTCGTGAACACCTTCGAGAGCCGCTTCACCCTCGGCGTGCGCCTGACGCCCTACCAGTTCACCTACCTGAGCCTCGCCGGCACGATGGCCCATGGCCAGGCCGGCGCCGAGGCCGGCCTCGGTGTCAGATTTTAATCTAGACCTCGAGGCCGGAGTCTAAGATGCGCCGCTCCGCGGCGCTCACCGCGTTCGCGGGGGCCGCGGCCCTCCTCGCCTTCCTTCCGAGCCTGCCGCACGGCTGGGTCAGCCTCGACGACCCGATGTTCCTGCTCGGCGAGACCGGCTGGCGCGGCCTCGGCCCCGACGCGTGGGTCTGGGCGTTCACCTCGAAGGTCGGCAGCGTCTATCAGCCCCTCGCCTGGCTGACCTACGGCCTCGACTTCACGCTGTGGGGCATGGACCCGCGCGGCTACCACCTGCAAAGCGCGCTGTGGCATGCATTATCTTCCGTTTTGTTTTTCCTGATCTCGCGGCGACTTCTCGAGCTCGCCCGCCCCGTCCGTTCCGCCGACCCGGGCTGGAGCTTGGACGCGGCGGCCCTCCTCTCGGCCATGGTCTTTTCCGTCCATCCTCTGCGCGTCGAATCCGTCTCCTGGGCCTCCGAACGCCGCGACGTGGTCTGCTGCGCCTTCGTCCTCGCCGCCGTCTGGGCCTATCTGAAGCGCCGCGACCTCAAGCTCGTGTCCGGGTTCTTCTTCCTGTCCTTGCTGGCCAAAGGCATGGCCGTCTCGCTTCCCGTCGCGCTCCTCGCCCTCGACGCCTATCCCCTGCGCCGCCTCGGCCCGCGCGGCGAAGGCTTGGAGAAAGCCGTCAAGGAAAAGCTGCCCCTCTTCCTCCTTTCGCTCGTCTTCGGCCTCGCCGGCCTCGGCGCCCAGGAGCGCATCCGCTGGACCTGGGACCAGCACGGCCTTCCCGCCCGCCTCGCTCAGTCGTGCTACGCGCTCGTCTTCTACCTCTGGAAGACCGTCTGGCCCTCCGGCCTGCGGCCGCTGTACGAGCTGCGTCCTCCGCTCGATCCCCTCGAGCCGCGGTTCGTCGTCGCCGCCGCCGCCGTCGCCGCCGCGGCGTTCGTCTGCTGGCGCCAGCGCCGCTCCCGTCCGTGGCTCGCGGCCTCCGCGGCCTGGTACGCCGTCCTCCTCTTCCCCGTCAGCGGCCTGTTCCAGTTCGGCCCCCAGCTCGTCGCCGACCGGTACTCCTACATCGCGACCTTGCCGCTGGCCGTCCTGGCCGGCGCCCTGTTCCGCGAGGGCCTTCTCCGCCGCCGCGCGGCGGCGCTGGCCGCCGCCGCGGTCGCGGCTTTGTCCCTGGCGGTCGCGTGCGTCCATCAACAGTCGTTTTGGCGGGACTCCGAGGCGCTGTGGGCGCGCGTGCTCGCCGGCGACCCGTCCTGCGCCATCGCCCACGGCTCCGTCGGCGTCCTGCGCGCCTCCGCCGGACGCCTGGCCGAGGCGGAGGACCATTTCCGCCGCTCGCTGGCCGCCTTCCCCGGCTGCGTCGAGGACCAGGACCTCCTGGCCGAGGGCCTCGAGCTCGGCTTCGCCTTCCCCGACGACGCGCGGCGCCTGCGCGCCGCGGTGGAGACCCATCCCTCCTGCCGCAAGGCCCGCGCCAACCTCGGCGCGCTGCTCGCCCAGAAGGGGGACTTCGGGGGGGCCGTCGCGAACCTGCGCGTCAGCGTCCTGATCGACCCCGACGACCTCGGCGCGCGCCGCAACCTCGCGCGCGCCCGCGCCGAGCTCGACGCCCGCCGCTGATCAGGGGCCGGGCGCCGAAGGCGAGGCCGTCATGACCGTCTTTCCTTTATGCCGCAAGTGTAACTGATGTCCCATTGACACCGATTGGGGGCAATGGTAAACTCCGGTGCGTCGCATAAGTGTCATAACTTAGAAAATCAAGGGGAACTATGAACATTTCCAACTTTCTCGCCGCCGCGCTGCTCCTGACCTCCGTCGGCGCGTACGCGCAGGGCGACAGCCTGACGCCCGGCCAGAAGGCCGAAACGGACGGGGACACCTTCAATATAAACCCGTTGACGCGCGACGACGTCAAGACCTTCAACGCCCAGATGGACACCAATTTCACGCCCCCTGCCAACAACGGCGGCGGCAAGCCCGGAGGCAAGGCCAGCGACGGCAAGCCCGGCAGCGGCGGCAAGCCCGGCAGCGGCGGCAAGCCCGGCGGCGGCGGGAACCCCGGCGGCGGCGGGAACCCCGGCGGCGGGAACCCCGGCGGCGGCACCTCCGCTTCGTCCGGCATCAAGCTGAGCGGCGTCACCGGCGAGGTCAAGATCAAGACCGCCGGCGGCACCATGACCGTCAAGGCCGGCGAGCCCGTCCCCGAGATCCCCTCCGGGGCCGAGATCATCGTCGTCAGCGGCGACGCCGATGTCCAGGTCGGCGGCAACACCATCAAGGCCGGCGCCGGCGACAGCTTCACCGTCAACACCTCCGGCGGCGGCGCCACCATCGCCGTGACCGGCGGCATCGTCGCCGTCGTCGACTCCACGGGCAAGAGCGCCGACCTCGCGAAGGGCGAAGGCACGACCGTCTCCCTGGTCGCCGCCCCTTCCAAGACCGTCACCCAGACGACGCAGACGACGACCCAGAAGAAGGAGACCACGCAGGAGTCCATCCCGGCCGACCCGAGCGACTCGACCACCGGCACCAACACCACCAACCAGTCGAGCCCGACCCAGGAGAGCGCCACCACCACTACCTCCTCCTGCGTCTCGACGGTCTCCCCGTCGGCTCCGTGCCCGTAGATCTCATACTCCAAATAATAAGGATAGATAGATGACCAAGACCCTTCGCGTCCTCGCCGTTCTCCTTGCCGCCGTCCCGGCTTCCGCGGGCAACATCAAGCTCGCCGGCGTGGCCGTCAACCCCTACTACGGCATCGAGACGCGCTACGAGGACAACATCTACCGCGTGCCGAAGAACATCAACAACCACGCCGTCTCCGGCGGCGGCGTGCGCGGCTCGTGGATCCTCTCCAACAACCTCGGCCTGAAGCTCGAGGCGCCCATCGGCGAGATGCACAAGGTCAAGGCGATGTACGACGCGACCTTCGAGAACTACAAGGCCCAGCCCCGCGCCAACAACGCGATCAACCAGAAGGTCGGCGTGGGCTACGAGTTCAAGGGCTCCAAGCTCGCCGCGAAGCTCTCGGACGACTACGTCAACACCCAGGACCCGGCCTTCAACCCGAACGGCACCGTCGTCAACGGCTCGCTCGTTCAGCGCGAGCGCCGCTGGCAGAACACCCTCGCCGGCGAGGCCGAGTACACCTTGGGCGACAAGTTCTTCGCCGGGGTGGACGCCCAGACCGACCGCAAGCAGTACCTCAACCGCTCCGGCGGCGCGACGTCTTTGGCCAACACCCTCAACACCTCCGAGGTCACCTTCGGAGTCAAGGGCGGCTACAAGGTCGCCCCGAAGACCAAGGTGTTCCTCGCCGTCCACCGCACCCTCCTCCACTACACCGAGGAGACGCGCCAGGACAACCACCGCGATTGGGACGCGGACTTCGGCGTGGAAGGCAAGCTCGCGCCCAAGCTGAAGGGCCTCGTGCAGGCCGGCTTCAACTACGTCCAGTTCGACAAGGACGGGGCCAATCCCACCCGCGCGAAGATCTCCCGCCACTTCCAGACTATGGTCAAGCTCGACTACGCCGTCACCGAGAAGGGGACCTTCGTCCTGGCCGCCAACCGCGCGACCAACGACTCCTCGACCACCGGAAGCCGCTACTTCGTCTCCGCCGGCACGAACCTCGCCTACAACCACAAGCTCGCCAAGCTGAGCCTGGGCGTCAACGGCGGCGTGCAGATCGACCGGTACTCCGACAACATCACCCAGGGCACGGAGACCAAGACCCGCCGCGACGACAACTACACGCTCGGCGCGAAGACGGACTACAAGATCAAGGAGTGGGCGTCGGTCGGCGCCTCCTACACGCACAACGCGCGCTTCTCGACCTTCAGCCGCCAGTTCAACTACCGCGACAACATCACCGCCCTCAACGCGAAGCTGAGCTTCTAAGACCGTCCTGACGCGAAAAAAGCCGGCCCCGGGAGCGATCCCGGGGCCGGCTTCTTTTTTAGGGGCTCGCACCGGTGCGAGTCCCGGCGATTATCCATCAAGGATGGCCGGGAAAGTGTCAGTGCGCCGTGGCCGTGCTCTCGGCTACCAGGCTGGGCCGCAGGTGCAGCGCCTTCATCACTCGAAAGAGGCTGCTCCATTCGGGATTGCCCCGCTTGGACAGCATCCGATGTAGGCTTTCTCTCCTGAGCTCGGCCTTCTTGGCCGTCCGGCTCATCCCCGCGGCCTTGGCGACCACCGCGAGCGCCGTCAGCACGAGCTCCGGGTCGTTCTCCGCGAACGCCACCTGGATGGCGGCGTTCAGGTAGGCCCGCGCCCGTTCCGGATCCTTCCGAAACTCGCGGATCTCCTCATCCTCATGCGAGACCGACGCCGCTCTTTTCTTCATCTCCGCTCCCAGTAATCGCCGGCATAGGCGTGCGCCCGGCGTATGTCCGCCGTTTGCGTGCCCTTATGTCCTCCGCAAAGCAGTATCACGATCTCCCCTGCATCGTGAAGATAGTAGACCCGATACCCGGGGCCGGCGTCGATCTTCAGCTCGACCACGCCCCGTCCGACCGAACGCGAATTCCCGAAGTTGCCGGTCTTCATCCGGTCGACGTACGCTCCGACTCTTGCGGCCGTCAGGATATCCAAATCCTGCAGCCATTGTGAATACGGGACGCGTCCGGCTGCGTCCTGATAGCGTCTCAATTGGAAGAAGAGCTTCATATTAAGTGTAACCTATAAGTCACATTCGGTCAAGCCCTGTCTTCACGCAAAACCCTTTCATGGCCTTCGGGGGCCGGCAACACGCCCCGCATCTCGCGCGGCAGCTCCTTATCCAAGGTGTGGGACGCGACCCCGATCGGCTTGTCTGTCGCGTGCTGGGAGTACTCGGCCGCCATCCGGTTCTTCGATCGGCACGGGATCATGTGGACGACATTAAGTGTCCAGGTCAATTGTGCAATCGGCGATTGCACAATCGACTCCTCGGCCCAGGTTCGCGCGAATGCCAGCATGTACTTGAGATTTCGCGGCGAGAACCCCCGCATATCCGGGAATTCCCGCGTCAAATCGCCCGACAGCCGATCGACGACCTTGGCGCCCCAACCTTGCTCAAGCTGCCGTTTCAGGATATCTCGACCCACATTCCAGTAAAGCTGTACCAGCTCAGAGTTGACCGCCGCCGCAGCCCGGAACCGAGCCGAGCGCACTCGCGCCTTGATGCCGTCCAACAAGTCCGCATAGCCGCTCGTTTTCATGGAGGACCTCCACCTATCGTACGATCGAGCCCCCGAAAAAGTTCCCTCGCCGCCCCTAATCCGCGGGCCGCCCCGCTCCTCCATTTGTTATAATCCTCGTCGATGACCCGCCCCCTCTTCCTCCTCCCGCTCGTCCTTCTCGCCGCCTGTTTCAACGGCCCCTCCGCCCCCGCCGCCAAGACCGTCACCCCGCAGTCCCAGGCCGAGGAAGCCGCCATCGCCTCCGCCATCCAGCAGATCGAGAGCAAGAAGACGGACTACACCATCAGCAACGCCGACCTCATCAACGTCTCCGTGCTGGGCGAGACCGACATGGACCGCCAGGTCCGCGTGAGCGCGAGCGGGACCATCACCTATCCCCTCATCGGCTCCGTCAAGGTGGGGGGGCTCTCCACCTCCCAGGCCGAGGCGGAGATCGCCAAGAAGCTCAACGACTACCTGCGCGGCGCCCAGGTCACCGTCTTCATCAAGGAGTACGGCAATAAGAAAGTGTTCGTGTTCGGGCATGTGAACAAGCCCGGCGCCATCGAGATCCCCACCGAGGCCAAGCTCACCGTCCTCGAGGCCATCTCCCAGGCCGGCGGCTTCACGCCGCTTGCCGCCCCCGACCGCACCCGCGTCGTGCGCCTGCTCAACGGCGTCAGCCAGTCCTTCACCATCGAGGTCTCCGCCATCACCAAGCGCGGCGAGAAGGACAAGGACATCACCCTCGAGCCGAACGACATCGTCTTCATTCCCGAAAGCTACTTCTAGAGGTCACATGTCTGAGCCCGCGACGAGCCAGGAACTCGATTTTTTTCATTACCTCGATGTCATTCTTCGGCGCCGCTGGGTCGTTGCGTCGGCATTTGCCATCGTATTTGTTTCTACTCTCCTCTATGTCTTTACAACTCGCCCCGTTTATCAAGCGAGCACGTTGCTGGTCATCGAGAAAGAGCGTGGGGGCGAAGCAGTTCAGAGCGGTTCGATGGTTGATAATTCAAATGAAGATTATTATCAGACCCAGTATAAACTTCTGCAGAGTCGTTCCTTGCTCCAGCGTGTCTACACCGACCTCGCTCTCGACAAGTCAGAGGATTTTTCTCAGCCTCGCGGGATGTTGAAGCTCCAGCGGGCCGTCACCATCTCGCCGGTCTTGCGCAGTCGTCTCGTCTATGTTCGCGTGGATTCTCATGATGCCGCGCTTGCCGCCTCTGTCGCAAATCGTCTTAGCGACGCCTTCGTTGAGCAGAACCTGGCCAACCAGCTCTTCATATCGAAAGAGGTTCTTCAGGCCCTCCAGGCAAAGGGGGGCGACTCCAACGCCGCCGACCTTCCCGCCGTTGTTAATAGCCCTCTGATTCAGTCTCTGAAGGGTGAATACGCCAAGCTCCAGAGTTCCTACGCCGAACTGTACGCCCGCTATACGGAGAAGCATCCCACCGTGATCCGCGTGAAGTCTAGTATGGTCGCGCTCGACTCGCAGATTCGCTCGGAGACGGCACGCATAGTCGCCTCCATGAAGACCGAACTGTCCGGCCAACTCAAGGGCAACAATGTCCGAGTCATCGATACGGCCCTAACTCCCGAGAAACCGATCAAGCCAAAGAAGCTGGCTTCGTTGATCCTGGGCATGATTGGTGGTTTGGCTGTAGGGAGCGGCTTGGCGTTTCTGATTGAGCTTCTCGATCAATCGGTGCGGACTCAGGACGACGTCGAGATTAAGTTGGGTCTGCCCTTTCTTGGTCAGATTCCATTCGTGAACGGGCGGGATGCCTCTGTATACGATCCCCTTTTGTCGAAAGAGCTCTCCCTGACCAGCGAGGCCGTCCGTAATCTCCGGACCATGGTGGATTTCGCTGGCCTGCCACAAAACATCAAAGCCATTCTTGTCACCAGCACTGTTCAGGATGAAGGGAAAAGTTATGTCGCGTCGAACCTTGCCGTCGCCTTTTCGCAGCTAGGCGAAAAGGTCCTGCTAATTACGGGCGACCTTCGTAGGCCCAGTATCCACAAGAACTTCCGTGTATCCTCAGAGAGGGGGCTTTCGGACTTCCTGGCGAAGGGTCAACGAATCGAGGAGTTGCCCGAATTGACGCAAGAGTCCGAGGTGCCGGGCGTTCATGTTCTTGCCTGCGGCCCTCGGCCGCCCAATCCATCAGAACTTCTTAACACTCCCCGTCTAGGCGCGCTGGTCTCGTGGGCTAAAACGAATTATGACCGCGTAATTGTAGACTGCACGCCGATGTATCCTATTCACGACACCATGCTGTGGGGGCGGCAGGTGAGTGCCGCGGTGTTCGTCGTGCGCTATGGTCGAACACGTGCGCCGTTGGTTGCCAAGGCCTGTCAGCGTCTTCGGGAAGGTGGCGTCAAGATTCTGGGTGCAGTGGTCAATGCCGCTAAGCCGGGCGGCCTGACTTACTCCTCCTATGGGTATTACTATCAGCAGTACTATCAGGCGTATGAACAGGGGCCGGAACTCGCGAAGAAGTCCTCATGACGTCAACTGGTTCTTTGTTGGTTCGCTCCCAGGGCGGGCAGCTCTTTGTCATCAGTGAAATAACCCTGGCAGCCCTAATCCTTTTCGGACCGTTGGCTTTCGGCGCGGTCGAGCCCTGGGCTCAGGCTTTCCTTCAAATACTGATCCTCATGTTGGGAATGACTGTAGTCGTCCAATCTGCCCGCTCGGGAGGGATGCCTTCGCTGGACGTCGCCGCCATTGCAATCGTTGTCGCCATCATCGGGTTCCTTCAGACTGTGAATGTCCATGGGGTCACGTCGATTCGAAACGGTTATATATTCTCAGCGAGCGGCCATTATACGACTCGACTCGCCTTTCTCTGGATTTGCTTTGGGGTGCTGGGCGCATCGGCATCATCCGTGCTCTCTCACCTCGCTGCCCGCATGCGATTTGCCTGGATGGTGTTCTTTGTTGGGGCAATCATTGCCTTTGTAGGAATCGTGCAGATCGGTCAAGGAAATACTTCGTTCTACGGCCTGCGTCCAATTAAAAATGGAATTCCCTTCGGCCCGTACACGAACTACAATCATGCGGCATCGCTTATGGCAGCAGCGCAGTGTATGGGCTTAAGTCTGTTCATGGCTTCTCTGGTCCCCGGAAGACGTATGTCGCTGGGCGACCAACTTGCGCGCCAGGCCTTGATGCTGGGCATGATTGCTCTCATCTTCTTTGGACTTCTCAAAACTGGTTCGCGGGGAGGACTCGCCGGGTTGTTGTCGGGAATCGTAACCTTAATCGGAGGTTGGTTGCTCTTGGCGCGATGGCGAATTCACACCGTTCATAGATGGCTTGCCATTGTATTAGCTAGCGCCGCCGTAGTTGGTCTATGGTTCAATCCCGGCGCTCATCGCTTCGCACTTTCGGCGATCACCCATGGCGTAACTTTTAGAGGTTCAATCTATAAAAGCTGTTTGGCGGCCGTGCTGGACTTCCCTGCATTTGGTGTTGGCCTAGGGGCCGTCCCGGCCGCGCTGCATCCTTACCAAAATGTCTGGTTAGGACGACTCCTTGAGAGCGGCCACAGTGACATCCTCGACCTTGTTTTGCAAGTGGGTATCGTCGGGACGGGCATCATTCTCTTTTTCCTCATTAGATTGGGAGCCAAGAGCGTGACCGCGTGCCGAACAGATGATTCTGGAACGGCGATTCTTCGCCTTGGTTCATTATCGGCGTGTGTGGTATTCCTTGTGCATGGAATCGTGGAGTCAAACCTTCATATACCAGCGAACGCCGCGCTCATTTTCGCCCTGCTCTCATTTGCAACGGCTTCCATCGGGACTAGTAGTTGCGAAGAAGGTTCGGTTGGAAGCTTGCGGTCATATGCTCACTTTGCCGCCGCGGTAATCTTGGCGGCAATGTTGGCCGTTCCATACCGCGCTGCGAGGGGTGCCTGGGCGTTCTATTGCGCGATGAATCGGCCCGGCAGTGAATCTGAAGAACTTCTTCAACGTGCAGTTCGCTTTGATGCGCGCCCCGAGTACGAGTATGCTCTTGCCATGCATTATTTGATTGCGGCGGAGCGGACTTCTTTGGATCGGACATTGCTTCGAAGAGCGCTCAGCGCTTCCACGCGCGCTTCCGAGGCGTTCCCCTACCACCAATCGTATCGTGCGATTCATGCGGCCATATTATCGAAACTTGGGAGAGGCGGCGACGCCGCCGCTTTCCCAATTTAGCTGTGAATAAACTGTCAATTATAATTCCGGCGCTGTAGCGGTTCAGCGAATCTTGAAGAGTGGCGGTGGAATGCCTCGCGTTGACCCACGGGGTATGCGCCCCCATCGTTTCGGTTGGCCGGAGACCGGACGAGTTTGCTGGCTGTAGTCGAAAATGGGATACTTTGTCGTCGAGGAAATATAATATCGTGAATCTTTCCCGTAGGACGAAATGACACAGGCACACCCGGCTGGCGATGCGATTCGGGATATTTTTATTGGAATCAAGGATTCCAGTAGCCGGCGGGACTGGCTAACTTCCTTGCCGCCACGAAAGCGGAGCGAGCTTGAATTCCATGATCGCGTTAGGACGCCTGGAGCGGAAAAATTGCCTACGGATACGTTTGAGGCGCTCCATTCGAACAAGAAATTCTATTCAGTAGTCCGGGATTCTCAGGGCTATGTTGAGGACTGGATTCGGCGGAATGTCCCCGGAAAGATATTCTTGGACTATGCCTGTGGCAACGGTGCAAATACCCTGCAAGCAGCGCGTCTGGGGGCACGAATCGCGATAGGGCTCGAGCTGAGTTCAGTCTCAATAGCCAATGCCGAAGAGGCAGCTCGCGCGGCGGGCGTCGCGGAGAAATGCATTTTCATACAAGGTGACTGCGAGAATACGGGAATTCCCGCTGACTCTGTTGATGTAATCATTTGCAGTGGGATGTTACATCATCTCGACCTGAGCTATGCATTCCCTGAATTGCGTCGGATACTGAAACCTGGCGGGGTTGTTCTTGCCATCGAGGCGCTCGATTATAATCCTGCAATCAAGGCCTATCGCCTCCTGACCCCGTCGATGAGAACCGCATGGGAGACGGTCCATATCCTATCTCTTAAAGATTTGGTCTTTGCGGAAAGGTTCTTCGATCTTGGCGAGGTCCGATTTTGGCACCTTGCGGCTATTGCGGCCGTGGCTTTCCGCCGATTCCCATCCGTTTTCGAAAGTATTCTCGCAATCTTGTCGAGCTTTGATCGAATTGCTTTGCGTATACCAGGCCTGCGACTATTGGCCTGGCAAATAACGTTTGAGTTAAAGAAGCGAGTTGAGGGGTAGCGTCTTGTGACGATATCCCATTTCATTGGCGAGAACGGCGTGGTCGTTACCCTCCTCGCTATTCGAGAGCGGCTTGCAATGTGGGTTCTGAACATATTGCTTCGTCCTTCCTTTGGGGGTGCTCCGGGGCTTTCTATTGGACCATCTCCATATTTGCGGGGAGTTTCCCACATTCGAGTCGGCCGGAATTTCCGCGCGGGACGGCATCTTCGTCTAGAGGCGATTTTAAGCCATAACGGCAGGCAATTTAATCCCATGATTGAAATAGGTCGTGACGTTTCAATGAGCGATTTTGTGCACATCGGTGCGACTGGTAGAATAACGATTGGAGATCGCGTATTGATGGGTAGTGGAATATTCATCTCTGATCACAATCACGGCCGCTATGAGGGCGCGGGCGCCTCGGCGCCTACAGTTCCACCTCAAGAGCGCCCTGTTTCCGAAGGGGTACCCATTACGATTGAGTCGGATGTTTGGCTGGGCGAGGCGGTCTGCATCCTTCCTGGAGTCAAAATCGGACGCGGTAGCATTGTCGGATGCGGATCCGTGGTGACCCGCGATATTCCGGCGCATAGCATTGCTGCCGGCAATCCGGCACGAGTCGTCAAGTCATACGATCCCGACAACTGCTGTTGGAAGTCAGTGGCTTGAGCGGCGCATCGAATCTTAGAGCGCGTGCGGTCGCATTCTACCTCCCTCAGTATCACCGCATTCCAGAGAATGACCGTTGGTGGGGGGATGGATTTACCGACTGGGTTAACGTGCGAAAGGCCTCACCCCTCTTTCCTGGCCATTATCAACCTCGCGTGCCGCTTGGGCAACGCTACTATGACCTCACGGATAAGGACACGATTCGTTGGCAGATCGGCCTTGCTCAGTCGTATGGCGTTTACGGATTTTGCCATTACCATTACTGGTTCGATGGTGTGCAATTGCTGCAGAATCCGACTGACGCCTTCCTCTCTGATCGCTCCTTGGACTTCCCGTTTTGCCTCGCTTGGGCAAACGCTACATGGTCGCGAAGATGGGACGGAGATGAGAATGCCGATTCGATTCTCATGCAGCAAACTCATCGACCAGATCGTCAGATTTGGCGCCGCCATCTGGACTATCTGATCCGCGCGTGGACGGACCCGCGCGCTATTACGATTGAAGGAAAACCTGTTTTTCTGGTCTACAGCCCTCAAATAATCGTGGAATTGCACAATCTTCTTGAATACTGGCGGGAGGGCGCGCAAGAAGCTGGTCTACCTGGTCTTCATTTGGTTGCGATGAGGCAACATAAACTTCTCGATGATAGGATTCTTTCCGATTTCGATGCGGTGACGCATTTTCAGCCGGCCATGGCTATGCTGATGCCGAAGCGAAGCGACGGCCTCTTGAGCACCGTGAGTGTTGAGCGGCACTTAAGGGCTCTGCCGCCTTGGCTCAAAAATCCTCTAAAAAAAGTCCAGCGCATGTTGCCAGAGGCCACGCGCTTCTACGATTATGATGAGCTTTGGAAGCGTGCTCTTGCCCCGGATCCCGGCGCGTCGGTAAGGCCGGCTTACCCTGGTGCCTTCCTGGATTGGGACAATACTGCACGCTATGGGAAGCGGGCGCGAATTGTCCGGGGTGCAGACCCGAAGAAGTTCAGCCGATGGTTCAGGGAATTGGTCGGTTCCCTTTCAGAGTCCACACCAGAGCAACGGCTCATCTTCGTTAACGCGTGGAACGAATGGGCTGAAGGAAGCTATCTGGAGCCGGATGAGCGAAATGGGTACGGGTATCTTGAGGCCATTCGTGATTCCGTGATTAATGGTCGTGGGTAGAGCGATGATGTCGGAACCTGATATTGAACGACGAGAAAGACGTGTCTTGTTTTTTGAAAACGTCGGCTTCCTGGCGTTTTGTGCCCTCGTCACTTGTGTTTTGCTTTTCCGAGACAGGACCGAGCCGTTCGTTTTGGTTGTTCTTCCGCTGGCGCTCTTCATCTTCGCCGCAGAGAAGGCTTACATTGGAAACAGTCTGAGTTTCACAAATCTGACGGTCCCATCGCTATTTATTAGCGCCTACATCGGGATAATGTGTCTGCCGTCTGTGATAATCTTTGAGACCATGATCCACCCAATCCGATACACATATTTCATGGCCATCCAAAGCGTGGTGGTTGTGTTTCCGGTTGGAGTCCATCTGTGCAATGTCGTATCGAACAGCCCGGAAATTCGTATTCGGAACCATTTCTCTTCTCCCTTGGAGGCGACAGCGGCAGACCGAGCTTGGATCCCGATGCTGAAAGCGCTGGTATGTGCATCTGTTCCAATCTTATTCGTTTACGTCGTCAGTGCGACTTACATCCAACTGTGGGAAGTCATTAAACAGTATCCGACGAATATTGAGAAGTCTACGCTACGCTTCGCTGCAAACGATCTGCCACGTTCAGTGCACTTCCTATTTGAATTGTTGCGGCGTCTCATATTGCCACTGTGCGTGCTATACGCATACTTCATGTCACGGGCGACGGGGGCCCATTGGCACCGGGTTTTCCGAATACTGCTCGTATACACCTTCGTTGTGTGCAGCCTAACGCTCGACCGAGCTCCTCCCATCGCGTTGGTTGTGCTCGTGGTATTTGCATATATGACCGCGAGCAATCGGTCCCTCGTTGGGATGATTACGAGCCTCCGGTCTCTTGCTGCAATCCTCGTTATGGGGATTATCGGCGGCTTCATCTCGATTCTTCAATATCAAAGTGACTTTGAGTGGAACACCTTCTTCGGAAATATCTGGTATGTCATTTCGTACCGGATCGTCCAGGACCCATCGTACATGGCGGCAGCATACTCCTTCCAGATCTTTGATGAGCCTGGCAGTATGCTCCATGGGAATTATGTCAGGCTCTTCTCGATTCTTCCTGGCCGGGAATATCTCGACACACTCCTTTCGGATGACCCGAGGAATCCGGTTGCTCCTGTGAGTTTCGTGGGCGATTTGTGGCGGAATTGGGGTTGGGCGGGAGTAATCATCGGCACGCTGACAATAGGCTTCCTCTATCAATTCGCGCAGCTGCGCCTCAGCGATCAGAAAAATGTCGTGAACTCCACCCTTCAGGTAATCTTGTTGCTCAACTCTGTCTGGATCATACCAGGGAACGCGCTTGGCACTGTTTCAACGAGCGTGCTTGCCTTGGTCCTTGTCCTTACATATGTGACTCGCCCCAAGGCCCAAGGCTCCCGGCCCGCGACAGCATGAGAGTCCCAGTCCGTGGCCTCGGTCGTGAATCTCAGTATCTCGCGTGTCAACGCGGGAATGTTATACTCGAAAACTCCGTTGTTGCCTAAGATTCCCAATGGCCCAAAAAAAGACAATTAAGGCTGTCATTCTCGCTGGCGGATTAGGATCACGAATATCCGAGGAAACTACCGTCCGTCCAAAACCGATGGTCGAGATTGGAGGACGGCCGATCCTTTGGCATATCCTGAAGAATTACTCCAACCATGGCATCCATGATTTCATTATCTGCCTTGGATATCGCGGCTACATGATAAAGGAGTATTTCGCCAACTATTTCCTGGCGACTTCGGACGTGACCTTCGATATGCGGCGTAACCGAATGGTGGTGCACCAGAACCATTCGGAGCCATGGAAGGTTACCCTCGTTGACACCGGCGAGAATACTATGACTGCTGGGCGCCTAAAGCGAGTAAGTAGATACTTGGATAGCACGTTTTGCCTGACCTATGGGGACGGTGTGAGCGACATTGATGTTTCTGCCTCCATCAAATTTCATCGTAGTCACGGCCGAATGGTCACGCTGGCCGCCGTTCATGCGCCGAGTCGCTTCGGTGTCTTGGAGATTGAGAATCATCTTGTTCGGGCCTTCAGGGAAAAGGTCCCTGGCGATGCAGGGTGGATCAACGGAGGCTTCTTTGTCATCGAACCCAAAGCCCTTGAGTTCATCAGCGGAGATCTCGATCGGTGGGAGGATGGTCCACTTCAAGAGATTGCAAGGGCCGGGCAAGTCGCGGCCTTCAAGCACCATGGATTCTGGCATGCCATGGACACCATGAGGGACAAAGGCGCCTTGGAAGAGCTCTGGCGCACCGGGAAAGCGCCCTGGAAGACATGGGAGTAAGGACGAGGAGCGGGCTTTTCGGAGATGCGTTCGCTGGCCGGCGGGTGCTCGTCACTGGACACACAGGGTTCAAGGGTGCCTGGCTTAGTTTTTGGCTCACCCGCCTTGGAGCCCGGGTTAGCGGTTTGGCCCAACGCCCTCGCCGACAGCCAAATCTATATAAGAAGCTCGGATTAGGTTCCCTTATTGATGAGCAAATTGGTGATGTGCGGGATTTTGACGTCGTCGCAAAGGTCTTTCGTCGCACGCGGCCGGAGATAGTATTCCATCTCGCGGCGCAGTCGCTGGTTCGACGCTCTTTGCACGACCCGCTAGAAACGATATCGACAAACGTAATGGGAACCGCCCATGTGCTTGAGGCAGCCCGTGCCTCGCGGGGGATAAGAGTCTGTCAGATTATCACCTCCGACAAATGCTATTTGAACGAAGATGGCGGCAAGGCGTTCTCTGAGGCCGATCCTCTCGGGGGGAAGGACCCTTA
>Ga0255338_1001916_pt1 | contig 34889 bp, 29 predicted proteins | sample MeOH1_35cm_T4_19_FD_203715 | JGI IMG/M metagenome (GOLD analysis project Ga0255338, IMG submission 203715) | Sandy soil microbial communities from University of British Columbia, Vancouver, Canada - MeOH1_35cm_T4_195 | ecosystem: Engineered > Artificial ecosystem > Sand microcosm > Unclassified ...
CCGGCCATCGCCGCGGCGCTCCTGCTGCTGCTCGCCGGCTGCAATTTAACGATCACGAATCTGACGCCGACCACCGTCCCGCAGAATCCTTCGCAGATCTATACCATCACGGCCAGTTTCCACCCCACCTCCAACCGGGTCGACACCGCCAGCATCACGCCGCGTATCATCATCGACGGGCGCAGCCAACCGATGACCAAGAGCAACGTCAGAGGCGATGTCTGGGAGTTCGACTACCAACTGCCCGCCGGCCACACCAGCGCCTCCTACTACTTCATCTGCGACTACAAGATGGAGGACCAGACCGATTCCCGCCCGAACGAGGTCTACTCCGAGCTCCAGACAATGAACATCGCCGGTCGCTATGTCATCCGGGCCGAGGCCATGCGCGCCCCGGTCGGCTCGCGCGTCAGCGTCCTCGGCGCCGGCTTCAGCACCGCCGACATCGTCTACTTTAACCAGACGCCCACCCGCACCGTGTTCGAGTCGCCCAGCTCGCTCAGCTTCTTCGTCCCGCCCGTCGCGCCCGGCCAGAGCTACACGCTCAGCGTCACCGGCCCGGCCGGCACGCTCGACGTCGGCACGTTCCGCGTCGACGCCATCAGCTTCCAGGTGACACCGACCGCCCTCACTCTCCGCACCGGCGAGCAGCAGGCCATGACCTTCACCATCCCGCAACCCGCGCCCGCCGGCGGCATGCTGATCGATGTCACGACCGATATCCCCGCCAGCGTCATCATGCCCGAAGTGATGGTGCAGGCCGGCCAGATGAGCGTCACGGTCCCCGTCCAAGGCGGCAACCCCGGGGTCGGCTCGCTCTTCTTCCGCAGCAGCGCCGGAGAAAGCGCGGTGCCCGTCACGGTCACGGCGAAATAATCCCCGCCCAATCCCCTTCTCAGGCGCGCCGCCATGGCGCGCCTTTTTTATGCCCGGCATCGAGCGGGAGCCACATGCCCCCGTCTGCATACCGGCGATCAGGCTCTCTGCTTGTTCGCCGCCCGCCTCACGATTCGCTTGCTGCATTGTCTGGCGGTTGTCACAAACGACGCATCTGTTGGCGCAACCCCTCACCGTCCTCATTCGACATGCCCCTGCCCACCGCCTGCTCCCGCCGTGATTTCCTGAAAACCTCGCTGGCCGCGTCCTCCCTGTTCGTGTTGCCGCGCTTCGCCATCGGACAGGAAGGCCCCGCCCCCGGCCGCAAGCTTAACCTCGCCTTCATCGGCGCCGGCGGCATCGCCAGCATGGCCTACACCGGCTGCGAAGGCGAAAACTTCGTCGCCTTGTGCGACGTGGATGACGCGCGCGCCGCCAAAGCGTTCGCCGATTATCCCGACGCAAAACGCTTCAGGGACTTCCGGGTGATGTTCGACCGGATGCACAAGGAGATCGACGCGGTCGTCGTTTCCACCCCCGACCACACCCATTTTGCCGCCGCCTACCTGGCCATGCAGCTCGGCAAGCACGTCTATGTGCAAAAGCCGCTCACGCACGACATCTGGCAGTCCCGCACGCTCCGCCGCGCCGCGCATCACTTCAAGGTCATCACGCAGATGGGCAACCAAGGCCACGCCACCGAGGGCATCCGCTACGTGAAGGAATGGTATGAGGCCGGCGTGCTCGGCGAGGTGCGCGAGGTGCACGCCTGGTTTGACGGCCCGGATTTCGTGAAGGCGCCCTACTTCCGCATTCCCGCCTCCTTTCCGCCCCCGACAGCCGCCGTGCCGCCGACGCTCGACTGGGATCTCTGGCTCGGGCCGGTGAAGAAACGCCCCTTCAGCCCCGCCTACGTGCCGCTCACCTGGCGCGGATTCTGGGATTTCGGCTGCGGCGAACTCGGCGACTGGGCCTGCCACACGCTCGACGCACCGTTCTGGGCCCTCGACCTCGACGCACCCGCCCGCGTTTCCGTGGTCAACCTCGAACCCATCCACGAGGGCTTCGTGCCGCGTTCCTCGCACCTCAAGTTCGAGTTCCCCGCCCGCGGCGACAAGCCGCCCGTGACCCTGCACTGGTATGACGGCAGTCAACATCCCCCGGCATCATTGGATTGGGACCGCACCAAACCCTGGCCGAAGTCCGGCATGCTCATGGTCGGCGACAAAGTCTCGCTCCTCACCGGCGGCCGCCCCGACAGCCCGCGCCTGCTGCCCGACGCCACCTGGGAGGAATTCCGCCGCAATCTCCCCGAAAAGAAAATCCCGCGCATCAAGGGCGGGCCGTTCCAAGAGTGGATCCGCGCCATCAAGGGCGAAGGCCCCCTGCCCGGTTCCAACTTCGACTACGCCGCCCGGCTCACCGAAATGTCCCTCGTGGGCGTGATGGCCCAGCGTTCAAACAAGGACATCGAGTGGGACGCCGCCAACATGCGCGTGACGAATCACAAGGGTTTCGAGCAGATCGTCCGCCAACCCGCCCGCCGCGGCTGGGATTTCGGCAAGGAAGTCTGGCGGGCCTGAGCTGGTGAGGGAAGGTCGCTGGCAGCCAGCGCGCACCGGAATTATCGTAGACAGGGCGCGGACCGCCTGTTTCGCCATGCTCGGCTACGGCAACCAAGGGAAACCGGTCTCATCCCTGAGGCGCAGGCAGTTCGCCGGTCAGCCGCGTGGATTGCCCGGACTGCGCACCTTTTGCCCCGTCATGGAGCTTGCCGCGGTAGTCGCCGGCTTGCTCCCACTTGCCTTTCGCCATCGTCGCGGCAACCGAGGCGTTGCGCAGCAGCATCTCGGCGTCGGCGTTGTCGGGCTGATCGAACAAAACCTTTTGCGCGGCCTTGACCGCCTCCGGCGCGCGACCGGCGGCGAGCAGGGCGTGCCCGAGCGAAAGCATCAGGAACGGCCGGTCCGGTTCGAGTTCGAGAGCGGCCTCATAGGCGAACACGGCGGTCTCGTTCCAGCCGAGCCCGGTCGCGGCCTCGCCGAGCAGGACAAGCGCCGCGACGTTGTGCACGTCGCGCAACAGGAGCTTGTCGGCGCAGGCAACGGCGGCCAGCGGCTGTTCCTTCATCTGCCGGCTGCCGCCGAACACGAAGGGGGCGGTGGAGACATTGGCCATGAAGCGGCCGAAGCTGCTCTTCTCCGACGCCTGTTTGAGCTGGGCCGCACGCAGCATCCGACGCACCGACAGACACGACGGCTGCTCCTTCAGGACCGCCGCCGCTGCCTCGATCGTGTGGTCGTGGCGTCCTCGTTCGAAAGCGGCGCGGGCGCTCTCCACCTGCTTCTGTAAACGCGGCTCCAGCGCACTGATCGTGATCTCGGACATGGGATGGAGACGAAAAACAATCTCAAATAACTTCCAGCCCGGCACGGGCGGCTGCGGCCAGTTTGTCCAAAGCGGCTTTCACCCCGGCCTCCGTCGGCCCCTCGACGAGCAGCCGCAGTTTCGCCTCCGTGCCGGAATAGCGCACGAGCACCCGGCCGCGCTCGCCGAACTCCTGCTCGATCGCCTGGATCGCCGCGGTCAGCGCCGGCAAAGACTCCAACGGCTTCTTTACCTTCACCCACAAGGCGGCCGTTTGTTGGGGAAACTTCACCAGCTCTCGGCGCAGCTCGGACAACGGCCGGCCCGTGGCGAGCATGACCGCGATGACTTTCAGCGCGGCCACGAGTCCGTCACCGGTCGGCGCCACGTCCGCGCAAATGACATGGCCGGACGACTCACCGCCCAGTTGCGCGCCCTCGGCCAGCATTCGCTCGATGACATAGCGGTCACCGACGGGCGAGCGACACACGCGCCCACCCGCGGCCGTCACGGCCGCGTCGACCCCGAGGTTGCTCTGCACCGTCATCACGAGCGTATTCTTGACCAGCTTGCCCTGCCGCAGGGCGTGCAGCGCGAGAATCGTCAGGATCTCGTCGCCATCAAGCACCACGCCCTGCTCGTCGCATAACACGCAGCGGTCGCCGTCGCCGTCGTGCGCAACGCCCAGCCGGGCCTGCTGCGCTTTCACCGCCGCGGCCAGCTTCTCGGGATGCTCGCTGCCGACGCCGGCGTTGATGTTGGCACCGTCGGGGGAATTGCCGAGAAGCGTCAGGGACGCCCCGAGCCGTTCCAGCACCGTGCGGCTGGTGACACAGGTGGCGCCATTCGCCGTATCGAGGACGATCTTCCAGCCGGCCAGACTGCGCGAAGGCAACAGGGCCGCCACCGACTCCAGATAGCCGCCCAAGGGATTGACGAGGGGCGCGATCGCCAGGCCGGTGCCGGAGGGGCGGACGCCGGCGTCCATCTCGGCCGGCATGAGCTGCTCGATCTGCAGTTCCGCTGCGTCCGTGAGCTTGATGCCCGTCGGACCAAAGAACTTGATGCCGTTGTCGCTGGCCGGATTGTGCGAGGCGGTGATGACGACTCCGAGCGCAGCGCCCTCGCTGCGCGTCAACAGGCTGACCGCCGGCGTCGGGATAACCCCGAGGCTGACAGGCTCGAGCCCCTCGGACTCCAGGCCCGCCGCCAGCGCGTGCTCCAGCGATGAGCCGGAAGCCCGGGTATCCCGGCCGATCATCACTTCCTCCGAGCGAAAATCCGGCTGCGCCCGGACGAAACGGGCCGCGGCGGCACCGAGGCGCCAAGCGAAAGCTTCACACATGACCGGGCTGCCATAAGAGCCGCGGACACCATCGGTGCCGAAATAGTGGCGTTTCATGAGCGGTAGAAATCCCGGGTCGCGGCGATCTTCGCGGCCACGGCGCCTCCGAGCAGCAGTTCGCGGGCGGGCGCAAGCCCATCGCGAACACCGGCCACCCGGCCGGTGATATGCAGGCAGACGGCGGCGTTGAAGACGATCGTGTCGACCAAACCGGCGGGCCCCCGCCCGGCCAGCACGGCCTCCACAATCGCGAGGTTCGCCGCCAGGTCACCGCCCTGCAGTTCGGCGAAAGGCGAGGTCTTGAGGCCGAAATCCTCCGCGCGCCACTCCGCCTGCACCTGCCGGAGCCGGCCGACTCCGCGCACATGATTGACCGTGCCGGTGGTGAGTTCGTCGATGCCCCGCTCCGACGTGATCACCCCGTGTCCGACAAGACCGGCCGGCTGGCCGAGCGCATTCAGCGCGCCGGCCATCTTCGCCACGAGCGGCAGCGAATAGACGCCGAGCAGGACATGGGCGGGACGGCCGGGATTGATGAGCGGACCGAGAACATTGAAGACCGTGCGCCGGCCCTGCGCAGCCAATGTTTTGCGCACCGGGGCGATGTGCTTGAAGGCCGGATGGTAGTTCGGCGCGAAAAAGAAGACGAAGCCGAGTTCGTCGAGCGCGCGACGGAGCTTGTCGGGCGGGGCGGTGAGATCGACGCCCAACGCTCCCAGCAGATCGGCGCTGCCGCACTTGGAGGTGATGCCGCGATTGCCATGCTTCATCACCGGCACGCCGGCGCTCGCGAGCACGAGCACCACGAGGCTGGAGATGTTGAATCCACCCGCATGGTCGCCGCCGGTGCCGACGATGTCGATGGCGCGCGGAGCCCAGGTCTCGACGCCGGGGTTGATCGCGAGGGCCCGGAAGGCTGTGGCAAAACCGGCCAGTTCGCCGGCGGTTTCGCCTTTCTCGGCGAGTGCAATGAGGAACGCCGCCTTGGCCTCGTCCGGTTCATTTGCAGCCGCCAGAGCCGCGGCCCCGTCTGCCACTTCCGCGGGCAAAAGATCCTGTCGGCCGGCCAGCTTGGTGGTGAGGTCTGCGAGTGATGCCATCGAAGTTCCGAGCAGAAAGAATTCACAGGGTAGCGCAAAGCCTAAAACTTCCGATGACCGGCGCTGAACCGTCTGACCGCATTGATGGCCATGCCGCCTCCAACCAATCCGCCACCATAAAACTCGACAGCGTCCGGGGCATCTTGAAGCATCAGCGGGTGCATTTTCCGTCCCGTCTCTTCTGCCGCGGCGTGTTGTTCTGCGCGGTGCTGACCTTGGCCACCCATGCGGCCGAAACTGGCCATGAACCCGTGGCCGAACTGAGCCCGGGCGACGCCGTGGTGCTCGGCGTCGTCGAAGGCGTGACAGAATTTCTGCCGATTTCCTCCACCGGACATCTCATCATCGCGAACCAGCTGCTGGGTTTGGAGTCGGACCAACAGCTGACCGGCAAGGCGGGGCAGCTTCTCTGGCACAAGCCGCCCACCGCGACCCGCCCCGACGGCGTGCCCCTCACGCTGAAACTCGCCGCCGACACTTACACGGTCGTCATCCAGGTTGGCGCCATCATGGCGGTGGTCTTCCTTTATTGGCGTCAATTCCTGAGCATGCTGATCGGTCTCATGGGGCGCAGCAGCTCCGGTTTCCGGCTGTTGCGCAATGTGCTCCTGGCGTTTTTCCCGGTCGCGATCCTGGGTTTCCTGCTGCACGACCTGATCGACAAGTATCTTTTCTCGATCTGGGCCGTCGTGGGCGCCCAGGTCGCCGGTGCGTTCCTGATGTTGTGGGCGGAACGCTGGCGCCGGCAGAACAGTGGCATCGGCTTTTCCCGGGGCGATCCGTCGGACCTGACCGTGCCCAAGGCGCTCGGCATCGGCATTGCGCAATGCGCGGCGCTCTGCCCGGGCATGAGCCGCTCCATGATGACCATCGTGCCCGGCTACCTGGCCGGCCTCAACCCGGCCAAAGCGGCGGAGTTCAGTTTTCTGGTCGGCCTCCCGACCCTGGCCGGCGCAGCTGTCTACAAGGGTTTCAAATCGGGCCCGGCGATGATCGAAGTGTTCGGCTGGAGCAGTGTGCTGCTGGGCGGTTTGGTGGCTGCGATATCGGCGCTCGCCGCGGTCAAATTCCTCGTGCATTTCATCTCCCGCCACGGGCTCGCCGGATTTGCGTATTACCGGCTGTGTCTGGCGGTTGCACTCACTGTGTTTTATCTCTTCTGACCCCGCCGACCGGGGGTGACTATAACTCTTGACGGCCCCCGGTGCGAACCTTACGACCCTCGTCTTTATAACAAAATTACAGGCCGGTTTTCACCTCCAGCCACAGCACTCAGCCACCACTTCATATGGCCAACCCGAAACGCAAGCAATCCAAGCGCCGCAGCGCCAATCGCCGCGCAGCCAATGCCTTCAAGGCTCCCGAATTCGCCAAGGACACCGACGGTGGTTCCTTCCGTCCGCACCGCGTCAACCCGAAGACCGGCATCTATCGCGGCCGCCAGGTGTTGAACGTCGAGGTCTGATCCGGCCCGGCAGTTTTTCCCCATCCACCCCGTAACGGCCAGTCCCGCGACAGCCCAGGCCCGTATCGCGGTTGACGCGATGGGTGGCGACCTCGGACCGTCCGAGGTTGTCGAGGCCGTCAAGCTTGTCCTCTCCTCCGGCGAGGCGTTTGATCCCATTGTCCTCGTCGGCGATCAGCCGGTGCTCGAGCCGTTGCTGGTCAATGCCGGCCTCAAGGGGCACGCCGGGATTTCCATCCTGCACGCCTCCGAGGTCATCACGATGCAGGACAAGCCGCTGCGCGCCATCGCCCGCAAGAAGGACTCCTCCATGGTGCGCTGCTTCAACCTGATCAAGGACGGCCAGGCCGGCGCCCTCGTCAGCTGCGGCAACACCGGCGCCCTGATGGCCGGCGCCAAGCTCATCGTCGGCTCGATGGACGGGGTCGAGCGCCCCGCCCTCGCCCCGGCCATCCCGCGCGAAAACGGTTATTTCATCCTGATCGATGCCGGCGCCAACCCCACCTCCGAGGCCGCCCACCTCCTGCACAACGCCATCATGGGCTCCAACTACGCCCGCGCCGTGCTCGGCGTCGAGACGCCCCGGATCGGCCTGCTCACCATCGGCACCGAGGAAGGCAAAGGCACGCCCCTGACCAACGAAGCCCACGAACTCCTGAAGAAGGTCAACGGCGTCATCAATTACATCGGCCCGGTCGAGGGTTTCCAGGTCTTCCGCGACCATGTGGACGTGCTCGTGTGCGACGGTTTTGTCGGCAACTCCCTCCTCAAGTCCTGGGAGTCGATGGCCAAGTTCATCAAGGATCTGTTGTCCGAGGAGATCAAACGGAACCCCATGCGCGTCGCCGGCTATGTCCTCGCCAAAGGGGCGTTTGATGCCATGAAGGAGCGCCTCAATCCCGACCGTTACGGCGGCGCCCCGCTCCTCGGGGTGCGGGGCAACATCCTCAAGGCGCACGGCTCCAGCAATCGTCACGCCTGGGCCAGTGCCATCCGCGCGGCCCAGAAAATCCTCCAACACGACCTTTACCACCGCATCGAACAGGATGTCGCCCGGGCCCACACGCTCGTGGCGGCCCCCACCAACGGCAACGCGGTCAGCTGATTTTCCCCTCCCTTTATGGCCTCAGTCATCATCGCTGGCGTCGGCTCCTATGCTCCGACCCGCATTGTCACCAACGAAGAGCTTTCCAAGACCGTCGACACCTCCGACGAGTGGATCCGCACCCGCTCGGGCATCCGCGAGCGCCGGATCGCCGCCCCGGATGAGACCACGTCCGACATGGGCGTCCATGCCGCCCGGGCCGCCCTCGTGGATGCCAAGATTGACGCGTCGGAGATCGACCTGCTGATCGTGGCCACCGCCACGCCCGACGCCCCGCTGCCTTCCACCGCCTGCTACGTGCAGCACAAGCTCGGCATTCCGCCCCACGCCACCTGCTTCGACATCTCCGCCGCCTGCTCCGGTTTCCTTTACGCCTTGGAGATCGCCTACGGCCAGCTGCTGACCAACCGCTACAAGCGCGCCCTCATCATCGGCGCGGAGAAGCTTTCCTCCGTGACCGACTGGACCGACCGCACCACCTGCGTGCTCTTCGGCGACGCCGCCGGCGCCGCCGTGTTGCACAAGGTCGACCGGCCCGGCATCGGCATTCTGGGTTCCGATCTCGGAGCGGACGGCGAATTCGCCGACAATCTTTACATCTCCGCCGGTGGCAGCAGGCGCCCCGCCGACGCCAAGTCGGTCGAGGAGCGCGCCCATTGCATCCGGATGAACGGCCGCGAGGTCTTCAAGAGCGCCGTGCGCGTCATGGAGACCGTTGCCCGGGAAATGTTGGAACAACACCACCTTACGCCTGACCAAATCAACCTTGTGATCCCGCATCAGGCCAACATCCGCATCATCGAGTCCCTCGCGGGCAGCCTCGAGATCCCGATGGACCGCGTCTACGTTAACCTCGACCGCTTCGGCAACACCTCCTCCGCCTCCATTCCGCTGGCGCTGGACGAGGCGCGCCGCTCCGGCCGGATCAAACCGGGCGATCTCACCCTGCTGGTCGCCTTCGGCGCTGGCTTGACCTACGGTTCCACTCTTATTCGCTGGTAAGCACCCGTTCCATGCGCCGCCTCACTACCCTTCTCTATCTCGCAGCCGTCACCGGGCTGCTGCTCGTTCCCGCCCGGCTCGCTGCCGACCTCGTCTGGACGCCGCAAGGCGGCTGGAAGGTCGAGGGTGGCGCGCTCGCCGGCCTCGGTGGCGAGGAAGGGCGCAATGCCCTCGACATCATGAACAAGGCCCGCGCCGCCGAAGAGGCCGGGAAATCCCGCGAGGCGCGCAAACTCTACCAGAGCATCACCAAGAAATACCCCAACTCCGTCTTCGCCCCCGAGGCCATCTATCGCGCCGGCTCCATCTACCAGAAGAACGAGCAATTCTACAAGGCCTTCGACACCTACCAGGGGATGCTCGCCCGCTATCCGAGCTCGGAAAAATTCATCCAGGTCGTCGGCGAGCAATACCGCATCGCCTCCCAGCTCTTCGAGGGCAAGCGCAGCCGCATCTGGGGCCTTTTCCCCGGCTTCCGCAACCGCGAGAAGGCGCTGGAGTATTTCGAGACCATCGTGGCCACCGCTCCTTACAGCGACTACGCCCCCCTCGCGCTCATGAACGCCGCCCGCGGCTACAAGCAGATCAACGAGATTCCCGCCGCCATCGACGCGCTCGACCGCATGATCAACACCTACCCGCGCAGCGTGCTCACCCCCGACGCCTACCTCAAGATTGCCCAGACCCACGCCTCGCTGGTCGACGGCCCGTATTACGACCAGGCTTCGACGAAGGAAGCCATCACCTACTACGAGGATTACATGATTCTTTTCCCCGGTGACACCGGCATGGCCACGGCCGAAAAGGGCCTGGACGAGATGAAGACCGTCCTCGCCAAGAGCAAGCTGACCATCGCCGACTACTACCTGAAGTATCGCCGGAATTACAAGGGAGCGAAGGTGTTTTATAACGAGGCCATCACGGTTTATCCGGATTCCCCGATCGCCGCCCAAGCCCGGACCAAGCTCGTCGAGGTCGATGCCAAGCTAGAGGAGCAGGCCGCGGCCGCCGCCGGCGCACCCGCCGCAAAGCCGGTCGAGCCCAAGAAGAAGAAACGCCTCTGGCTGTTCTGAGGAATACGAGCCCCGTCGTCTGGCATTTGGAGCGCAGCGACCTCATCATCATCAAGCATGACCGCCGTGACCCATCCGGATCCTTCGCTTTGCCCAGGATGACACGCTCGGGATATCTTTTGTCGCTTTGGGTCGCCGTCATGCTGCTCACCGGCTGCGCCGGCTACCAGCTGGGCACGGGCACTGCGCCCAAGTTCTCCACGCTCTTCATCGCGCCCGTCGCGTCCGAGGCATTGATTCCCCAGGCCCAGGCATTGGCCACAACCCAGCTGCGCGACGCCTTCAGCCGCGATGGTCGTGTGACCCTGGTCAACTCAGCCGACGCCGCCGACGCCGTGCTGCAGATCACCCTCACGGGCTATAATCGCGAGGAAACCGTTTCCCTGCAAAACGACACCGGGCTCGCCCGCCGGTTCGACGTCACCCTGAAGGCGCACGCCACGCTGACCGACAACCGCACCAAACAGGATCTGTTCGCCCGCCGCCCCCTGGTGGCGAAGCGCGGCGTGTTCACCGACAGCGGGCTCGTGCCGGCCGAATATCAGTCGCTGCCTCTGCTCGCCGAATTGCTCGCCAAGGAAGCCACCCACGCCGTGCTGGATACGTGGTGACAATCAATCTGTAGGGACGTCCCTTGCGGACGCCCGCGGGCGGCGAGCGTCGCCCCTATCGCACCTCAAACAAGGATTGAGCCTTTTCCGTCCTCCGTCTTCTGTCCTCAGCTCTCCGATGCTCCCTCCTCTACTCGCCCCTTCCCTGCTCGCTGGTGATCACGCCCATTTGGCCGACAGTGCGGCCACCGTCGCCGCCGCCGGGGCCGCCTGGCTGCACTGCGACATCATGGACGGGCATTTCGTGCCCAATCTGACCTTCGGCCCGGAGACCTTTGCCGCGCTGCGCCGCGCCGGTTCGAAATTGTTTTTCGACACGCACCTGATGCTCGCCGAGCCGCAGAAATACATCGAGGCCTTCGCCAAGGCCGGCTCCAACCTCATCAGCATCCACATCGAGCCCGCCTACGACCATCGCGGCACCCTCGCCCGCATCCGCCAGCTTGGCTGCCAGAATGGCATCGTGCTCAACCCCGGCACTCCGGCCTCGGCCATCGAGCCTCTGCTCGGCGAAGTCGATCTCGTGCTCGTGATGACAGTCCAGCCGGGATTCGGCGGACAGGCTTTCCGGCGCGACATGCTGCCCAAGCTGCAGCAGATCGACGGCTGGCGCCGGGAGCGCGGTCTGAAATTCCGCCTGGAGGTGGATGGTGGCGTCGACCTGGCCACGGCCAAGGAATGCCGTGCCGCCGGCGCCGACACCTTCGTGGCTGGCACCTCCTTCTTCAAGGCCGCCGACAAGCCGGCGTTTGTCGCAGCGGTCGCGCAGCTGTAGGACGCGATCGCTGATCCCGCCTGCACTCGCCCGCATCTCACGGAACGGCGACAAGACCCTTGCCGCCCCCGACCTCGGTGGTCGCCGATTTCCACATCGGCGACAGGCGTCGGTATGGAAACCGACGCCCACCAACAATCAGCTCATCGCGCCTTCTCCGCCCGGGCGAGCTCGGCTGCCTTGGCGTATTGCCGACGGAACCCATCCGCCAGTTCGCTGGCGAGACGCACCTCGTCGACTTTGTCCCTGGAGCCCAGCACCCGCTTGATGTGGTCGTTCACCCCGGCATAAGTCACAGTGGACATGTCGCTCATGGCCGCGAGCGCATCGGCCGGCTGACCCGCCTTGATGATCTCACGCCACGCCGCCACCAGCTCGGGATGGGTGTCGAGACACATCACCCGGATCACGAAGGCCAGCTCGCGCACGAGGCCATAGGTCCACTCGCGGTGATAAACCATGGGATTGATTTCTGCATAGGGATTCACGTCCGGGTCCGAACGGTAGGGCAGAAACTCCTTCGCCGTGTAGAAGTCGCGGCGGATGGGCAGACGGCGGAGTTCATAGCGGACCGGACCGCCCGGCGTGCCCGGACGCAGGTTCCAGAGCTTCTGTCCCTCCAGCGAGAGCGAATACTCGATGAACGCCCGGGCCGCCGCGGGATTGGGTGCGCCGCGCAGGAGGGCGATGGGATCGGGCGAAAGCACCGTGCCGTCTGGCGGAGAGTAATAACCGACCCGCCCTTTCGTGCCATCGATCCGCCGGGCGGACGACGGAATTCCACCCCGACCGTAGAAATCGATGCACATGCCGGCCGCTGAGTTGCCCTGTGCGACGTCCATCGGCGGCTTCTGCGACGAGTCCGTGAAGTAACGGGCGTTGGCACCGATGCGCTGCACCAGGCGCAAACCGCTCACCCAGCCCTCCGCGACCGCCTGGGCCTCCAGCTCCGCCCGCGGGCGCCCGGTCTCGCGGGCCAGTTGCGCCCAGCGTCGGTGGATGTGCTGCTGGATGACATTCTCGAACGCCTTGGCGATGGAACTGCTTTTCGTCGGATCACACAGCGCGATCTCACCCTGCAGCCTCGGATCCTGCAGGTCGTCCCATTGCCTCGGTTCCCGGTCGATCCCCAGCCGTTGCAGCGAATCCCGGTTGTAGATCATGCCGTAGGCACTGAGCACGTTGCCCACCCAGCGCCCCTGCGAATCCCAATACGGCTCGCCGGTGAACGACGCCGGGATGACACCCTCCCCGAACCATTCCGGATGCAACTGCAGGATGCCCGAGTCCACGATCCGGCCGCCCTCGGCCTGCCGGACGTAGTCGTAAGTGCCCCCGCCGAAAAACACATCAAGGCCGCAACCGAGGTTGGAAGCGAGAAACACACGCCTGGCCTGCATTTCGGGCGAATCATCATCCGGGGTGTCGTCAGGCACCAGGCTGCCATCTTGAAAGGCCGCCTGCACCCCCATGCCCCAAGGCCGCCCCAGCTTCCCGGTCCAGTGGTTCTGGAACGCGGCCACGTATTCCGACTCGATGAACCGCGTGATCTCGCTGGTGCCGCCAATCACGCGCCAATCGATCGCGATGGTGCGGCCGGTTTTCGCCCGATACCAGTCGGCAAAACCCCGGGAGTATTCATGGCGCGTAGCCTCGTTGTGCGGCGTGATGACGACGACCGTCTCGTCGGCATTCGCCACCGTCGCCTGCTTCTTCGGTCGCAGGATAAACGGCAGCCCGACGACCGCCGCCAAGGCGGCCAAGATGAGGATGCGTTTCATATCACCCCGCCAGCACGACCACGTCCTCCGGCTCCGCCGTCGCATGGAGCTCCCCGCGCGACGCCCCATCGACGAAACGCGGGTTGAGCTCGAAGATCTTCAATGCCGTCCCGCCCGCGCAGATGAATTCATACTGCGCCACCTCCCCGAGATAAATGCAGGCGCCGATACGGCCCTTGACCGTGTTGCGAGCGGCCGGCTCGCGGCTGAGTTTCCAGCATTCCGGGCGGATGGAAAGCGTGACCCCGGCGCCGACGGCAAGCGGCCGGGCCGGATCGCCAACGACGCCCTCGAACTGCCCCACCGCAGTTTCCACCGTGATGCGGCCGGCGGACACGCCCAGCACTTTGCCCGGCAGGAAATCCGTCTCGCCGATGAAATTCGCCACCGTCCGGCTGACCGGACGCTTGAAGATCTCGCGCGGCGTGCCGACCTGGAGGATCCGCCCGCCATCGAGGATCGCCATGCGGTCCGCGATGGAGAGCGCTTCCTTCTGGTCGTGGGTCACGTAGACCGTGGTGAGGTTGTATTCCTTGCAAACCCGGCGGATTTCCGCACGCATCTCGAGCCGGAGCCTGGCGTCGAGGTTGGACAGCGGCTCGTCGAGCAGCAGGCAACGCGGTCGGATGACCAGCGCGCGGGCCAGGGCGATGCGCTGCTGCTGGCCTCCGGAAAGCTGGTTGGGCCTGCGATCCGCATACGGCTCCATGTGCACTGCCGCCAGGGCCTGCGCCACGCGTTGCCTGATCTCGTCCCGGGGCACCTTGCGCTCCTCCAGGCCGAAGGCGACGTTCTCCGCCACCGTCATGTGCGGCCACAAGGCATAGCTCTGAAACATCATGCCCGTGTTCCGCCGGTGCGGCTCCAGCCGAGTGACGTCCTCGTCGCCAAAGAGTATCCGGCCCTGTTCCGGAATGTAGAAGCCCGCCAGACAGCGCAGCAGCGTCGTCTTGCCGCACCCGCTCGGCCCCAGCAGGAAGAACAGCTCGCCCGGATCGATGGTCAGGTCGAGACCATGCAGCGCGACCACCGGGCCGAATTGCTTGGTCAGTTGCTTAACCTGGATGGAGATCATTGCTCTTGGGGCCGCGCTCCCGGCGAGGCAACCGCCCGCCTCCGGCCAAGTCAAAGCCATTAACCCCGCGGGAGGGTTTGTCACATCGTGGCCGACCCGGTTCAAATGTGGGAGAGGCTTTACGCCCCGACTCTTCCGGCAACGAATGTCAACGTCGGGGCGTAAAGCCCCTCCCACATTCAATCCCCCAAAACCGATCTCCCTCCCCTCTTGGCACTTGTCCCTTGATACTTGTCGCTTCTATATCCGCCCATGTCCTCACCGAAAGGCCCGCCGGAACTCAAGCACCTCGACCACATCCTCGTGTCACCGACCGCCATCAAGCGCCGCGTCGCCGGGCTGGGAGCGCAGCTGAACCGCGACTACGCCAGCAAGGACCTGATGGTGGTGGCCATCGTCAACGGCGCCCTGATCTTCGCCGCCGACCTCCTGCGCCAGCTCAGCAGCCCGCTGCGCCTCGACTGCCTGCGCGCCTCCAGCTATTACGACGGCACCAAGGCCGTCCACGAACCCCGGATCGTCGACCAGATGAAGCTCGACGTGCGCGGCCAGCACGTGCTGCTCGTGGACGACATCCTCGACACCGGCAAGACGCTCGCCGCCGTCGCCGGCCTGATCAAGGACAAGGGCGCCTTGTCCGTCAAAACGTGCGTGCTGCTCGACAAGAAGGCCCGGCGCGCGGTGCCATTCGAGGCTGATTACGTCGGCTTCGAGATTCCCAACGAATTCGTGGTCGGTTACGGCCTGGACTTCAACGAGCGCTACCGGAACCTCCCCTGCATCGGCGTCCTGAAGCCCAAATACTACGCCGGCTAAAATGCCTTGCACTCGGCCTCCCCGCGCCTTTGCTTGCCGGCTCACCCCGGAGAGATGGCCGAGTGGCTGAAGGCACAGCTTTGCTAAAGCTGCATAGGGGAAACTCTATCGAGGGTTCGAATCCCTCTCTCTCCGCCATTTTTATTTTCAAGGCGAACGGAATGAGCCCTGCGATGTATCCGCCGTGATCCGACAGGCGACAGGGAAGGGGCCTTTAACCCTCACGGACGGCTATCGCGTCCCGTCTCAGCCGAATCGAGCTTCCTGACCAAGCCTCAGAGCGGGCGGAAATGAATTTTCCGCCATCACTACCCGCTTGCCCAGCGAGACTTAACCCGACCGCAATATTGGCGCTGTTATTGCTATTGCAGCCAGCCAAGGCAGGAGAAAATACAACCTCCTACCCCTTTAAAACATAAACAGAAAATCAGACATGAAAAAGACCATCAAGAAAGCTCCGGCTTCAATCACCAAGGGTAGCACACCGGCCAAAGCCACCAAGGCCCCGGCCAAGAAAATGACGGCCCCCGCCAAGAAGAAGCCCGTCGTCACGACGGAGCCGCCGGCCACGTTCATTTCCGCCAAGATCGACATCGGTTTCGGCAACCACCTCTACATCCGCGGCGAAGGTCCGGGCCTGAGCTGGGATCACGGCCTCGCCATGGACAGCGTCAGTGCCGACCTCTGGACTACCACCGTCAAGCACGCGACCGACCCGGTCGTCTTCAAGGTGCTCGTCAACGACCTCTCTTGGAACGCCGGCAACGACTACGTCGTCGAGCCCGGCCAGAGCATCACGGTCACACCGACGTTCTGAGGCGGACGAAATTGTAGGGCGGGGTCGCTGACCCCGCCATTGCCGTGCGCTGCGCGCCCGGTCCACCATTTTGGCGGGATCAGCGATCCCGCTCTACACCTCGCTTCAGTCCGCCAGATCCGGGCTGATCGCGATCAACGCGGCGCGCACATCGTCGGCGCCGAGTTTTTCGCCGTCCGCCTTTTTGGCCGGCAGGATGGTGCAGCGCAGGATCACCCGCGAGAACGGCCACGGCAGATAGAACCGGTCCCAGCTTTTCAAGCGCCATGCGCGGGTGAACTCCGCGCCGACGAGCACCATCGGGGCGTTGTTGCGTCGCGTCACGACCAGCACGCCCGGCGCGACCACATACATCGGGCCGCGCGGGCCGTCGGGCGTGATGCCGATGTCGTGCCCGGCGCGCATGACCTCGATGAGCGCCTTGCCGGCCTCGCGGCCGAAATTGCTGCTCGATCCGCGCACCGGGATGAGCCCGATCATCCGGTAGAACGCCGCGAGCCACGCGCCGTCCTTGCTCGCGCTCACGAGCGCGTAAACGCTCCGGCGCGTGCGGTAGCGGCGGAAATACTCCGCCGAGACGAACAGCCGGTTGTGCCAGATCACCAGTGCCGCCGGCTCGTCCGCATAGGCCAGCCTCGCATGCGTCGCGGCGTCCGCCTCGAAGCGCAGCGTCCGGCCCCAGATTCGCAGCAACGCGGCCAGCAGCCAGAGCAACGCGCGCTTCGCGCCGTGCACTTCGTTGATGGAGGCTGTGTTTTCCGATTGCAGGCCCCCGTTATGCGCGGAACGCCGGCCGGCCGCCAAACTTAAACTTGTGGGAACCGGCCCGGCTGGCGACGCTCGCGTCCGCCTGAGGGAGGGGCTTTACGCCCCGACTCGGCCCGTGCCACCATCAGCATAAAGCCCCTCCCACCCCGATCTCAATGCCCCCTCTCCTGCCGTCCTGCCCCCATCTGCCCGTGCCGCCGGCGCGCATGGATGCCCGCGCCCTCTCCGCCCACGGCCCGGCCCGGGATGCGGCATTCTACCATACGGCACTGACCTACGCCCACTATCTCTGGCAACGCGGCCTCGCAGCCCGCGCCATGCTCAAGCTCGACCGCGCCCTCGGGGCCGACCTGCGCGGTGACGAGCCGGTGCTGCGCGACTGGCCGCTGCCCTACGCCGCCATGGAGTGGTTTCTCCGCCACACGCCGCCGGATGTGTTCATCGGCAATCCCCGCGTGCACTTCCAACACCTCGCAGACCGGATGAACGAACCCCGTCGCGAACAGCGCCGCTGGCGCACCTGGGCCTGCTGGGCGCTCACCCGCACTGTGCGGCCGGAATTCATCGCCGACCCGAAACACCGCGTGGTCGAACCGACGTCCGGACTGATCGCCGAAAAACTCACGGCACACGGCATCCCCGGCGAAACCGCGCTCTGGTTGGAGGTGCTAAAGAATGCTGGGGTATCCCGCGGTTCGCCGTAGGGGTGTTGCTTGACGACGCCCGCGCATTGGTTGACTCCGCCGCACGCACGGGCGCCGTGAAGCGGCGCCCCTACCCACATTTGCCCGAATCGGGGCATAAAGCCCCTCCCACACTCCAACCGCAGCAGACCCAAGGCTGCATTTGAAGACGCCCTCCGCTCACTTCGGCTGCCACTGGCTGAGTGCGCGCGCCACCTCGGCCGGGAAGAACGCGCCGCGGTAGATCAACCCGGTGTAGAGCTGCACGAGCGTCGCGCCGGCATCGAGCTTCTCGCCGGCCGATTCCTCGTCCATGATGCCGCCGACGCCGATGATCGGCAGGCGCCCCTGGGTGGCCCGGGCGATGTAATTGATGATCTCCGTCGAGCGGCGCCGCAATGGCCGGCCGCTCAGGCCGCCCGCCTCGGTCACCGCGGCAAACGAGCCCGGCCGCGCCAGGGTTGTGTTGGTCGCGATGATGCCGTCGAGGCCGAGATCGGTGATCACTTCGAGCACGTCGTCGATCTGCGGGAAGGAAAGGTCCGGGGCGATCTTCAGCAGCAGCGGCCGGCGCGGCTTGCCGGCGGCCGTGCGCGCCGCGTTCTCTGCGACGAGGGTGGCGAGCAGCGGCTTCAGCCAGGCGGCGTCCTGCAGTTCGCGCAGGCCGGGCGTGTTGGGACTGCTGACATTCACCGCCAGGTAATCGGCATGGTCAGCCAGCAGCCGGAAGCTCCCGAGATAATCCTCCGTGGCTTTGTCGAGGGAAGTGATCTTCGACTTTCCGAGATTGATGCCGAGCGGGATCAGGCGCGTCCCCGGGGCGGGCTGCTTCGCCAGCCGCGCCGCGAGTGCCGCGGCCCCACGGTTGTTGAACCCCATGCGATTGATGACCGCCGCTTCGGCCGGATAACGGAACGCGCGCGGCCGAGGGTTGCCGGGCTGGGCGTGCAGCGTGACGGTGCCGATCTCGACGTGGCCGAAGCCGAGCGCCGCGGCGGCGGGCCAGCCGGTGCCGTCCTTGTCGAAGCCCGCGGCAAGGCCGACGGTGTTGGGAAATTCCAGGCCGAAGGCCCGCACCGGCCGGTGGAGTTGCGGCGGCAGCTGGTTGACCCGCTCCAGCAACGCGCAGAGCGGCGGAAGGCGGCCCAGCAGGGTCATCGCCCTGATGGCGAGCTCGTGTGCATGCTCGGGATCCAGACGGAAAAGCACCGGTTTGACGGCGTGTTGATAGAGCCAGCCCATAGTAGGCCAAACCATGGCATTCGCGGCCCAACTTACAAGCGCCGCCCGGCAAAGTTTTTGGTCTTGTTATTTCCCCCTTCCGGCCCACCCTGCCGGCGAAATTTGCCCCGACGCGCGGCCGGCAAAAGATTTTCCATCTTTCTGCGTTTCAGTATTTGACAAGCGTGGAGCCGCGCCTTTTTCGTGCAGCCGACTTAACTTTATGGCGAAAGGAATCCCCCAACTCGAATGGTGCGTAGTCCGGCTCGGCGAAGACCACAACTGGTGGGTCGCGGAAGTAAGCGATTCCGTGCACTGGGACGTGGACGGGCTCAGCATCATCGATCCGCGCCAGGTGGACCACATCATCGAGCTGATCGATCCGCTGCGCGAATACGGCTTCGACTCCGATCTCTTCGAGCGCGCCTTCATCCCCTTCCGCATCGCCAAGGACCTTGGCAAGGGCAAGGTGCGCCTCGCCCGCACCAAGCAGCCGCTGCTCGAGTCCGAGGAAAAACTTTTCGCCCTGCCCGATGTCATCGACGAGGAAAACGGCCCCTACGCCGACTTCCTCGACCACATCACCCGCCTGCGCGTGAAACAGCTCAACGACCTGCTCGACTTCGAGGAGAAGCTCACCGTGGACGAGGTCGAGGACCAGCTCCGCGAGGCCCAGAACAACGACTACATCGAGGGCCGGGCCGTGCACCTTTTCGCCGAAATCACCGCCATCCTGGACTTCATGCCCGCCGGCCACGGCGATGATGACGAGGAATCGGAGAAAGGCGCCGCGGAAGGCGCGGAGGACGACCTGCCCGACGTCGAGGAGGAGGAGGACGAGAAGATGAAGAACGACGCCTCGCTCAAGTGGGACGACGACGAGGAGAGCGACGACGAAGACTCCGACAAGCCCAAGAAGGCGGACGACGACGAGGAGGAATCGGACGGCGACGAGGAAGAGGACGACAAGCCGACCAAGAGCAAGCGCGGCCGGGGTTGAAAAGGCTTGTTGCCTCCGTGCGGGCAATCGCCCAGATACGGGACTGCCGCATGTTTTCGTTCCGCCGTCTCCGTTCCATCACCTTCCTGCTCGGTTTGGGTCTGCTCGCCGGTTGCGTGACGGACAATACGAACCCGGCCTCGGCCGCCGGAGTGAACCCCCAGGTGGCCGCTCCCTCCCTTTCCGCGCAGCTGCGTCCGGGCGACACCATGGTCGTCTCGTTGCTCGGCATTCCCGAGCCGATCAACAGCAGCGTGCAGATCGACGAGCAGGGCCTCGTCCGCCTGCAATACATCGGCGCCGTCACCGCCGCGGGCCTCACCACCGCCGAGCTTTCGCAGAGCATCCGTGACACCTACATCGCCCGGAAATTCTATACGACGCTGGAAGTCGCGGTAAACGTCACCGAACGCTACGTCTACATCGGCGGCGAGGTGCAGCGGCCCGGCCGCATCATCTGGTCGCCCGACCTGACGCTCGCCAAGGCGGTCCAGTCCGCCGGCGGCTTCACCCTCTACGCCAAGGAGACCCGCGTCACCCTCACCCGCGACCGCAAGGCCTACGACTTCGACGTGAAACTCGCCCAGCGCCGGCCCGAGCAGGATCCGCTCCTCTTCCCCGGCGACTCCATCCAGGTGCCGCGCTCGGCGTTCTGACCCGGATCCGGCGCGCAACCTGCTTTCCCCACCACCCCTTCCCATGAGTTTGCGCCAACGTCTGTTCCAAACCAAATCGATTGAGTCGCTCCAGCAGGAAGCGGCCGGTGAATCCGGCCTGCGCCGGAGCCTCTCGAAACTCAACCTGATCAGCCTGGGCATCGGAGCCATCATCGGCGCCGGCATCTTCGTGCTCACCGGCCAGGCCGCCGCCCAATACGCCGGACCGGCCATCGCGATCTCGTTCGTCATCTCGGGCCTCGGCTGCCTGTTTGCCGGCCTCTGTTATGCCGAGTTCGCCGCGATGATCCCGATCTCCGGCAGCGCCTACACCTACTCCTACGCCACCCTGGGCGAATTTTTCGCGTGGATCATCGGCTGGGATCTGATCCTGGAATACCTCTTCGTCGCCCCGACGGTCGCCGTCGGCTGGTCCGGTCACTTCGTGGCTTTCATCAGGGAATTCGGCATCGTCCTGCCCGAGCATTGGATCCACGCGCCCTTCGATTACGTGAACGGCCGGCTGATCAGCACCGGACACGTCATGGATGTGCCGGCCGTGTGCATCGTGGTCCTGCTGACCGGCCTGCTGGTCATCGGCATCAAGGAATCGGCCACCTTCAACAACTTCATGGTCGTGACCAAGGTCTCCGTGCTCCTCGCCATCATCGGCTTTGGCGCCTGGTATCTGTTCCGTCATCCCAGCCTCGCCGTCCAGAACTGGACGCCCTTCATCCCGGAGAACACCGGCACCTACGGCCAGTATGGCTGGAGCGGCATCTTCAAGGGCGCGGCCGTGATCTTTTTCGCCTACATCGGATTCGACGCCGTCTCCACCGCCGCCCAGGAGGCGAAGAATCCTCAGAAGGACATGCCGGCGGGCATCGTCGGCTCCCTCGTGGTCTGCACCGTCCTGTTCATCTCGATCTCCGTCGTGCTGACGGGCATGGCGAAATACACCGACCTCAACAACTCCGCCCCCGTGGTCAACGCTCTCCAGGCGGCCGGCGCACCCGTCGCCCTCCGGTTTGTCGTCGAGATCGCCGCCATCGCCGGCCTCAGCTCGGTCATCCTCGTCATGCTCATGGGCCAGCCCCGCATCTTCTTCTCCATGGCCAAGGACGGCCTGCTACCCGCCGTGTTCGCCAAGGTCCACCCGCGCTTCAAGACGCCCTACGTCACCACGATCCTGACCGGTGCGATCTCCGCCGTGCTGGCCGGCGTCATGCCCCTCGCCATCCTGGGCGAGATGGTCTCCATCGGCACGCTCTTCGCCTTTGTCATCGTCTGCATCAGCATCGTGGTGCTGCGCCGGACGCGCCCCAACGCGGTCCGACCGTTCCGCACGCCCCTGGTGCCGCTCGTGCCCATCCTCGGCGCCGGCATCTGTTTCGTGCAGATGTATGCCTTGCCCGGCGACACCTGGCTGCGCCTCGTGATCTGGATGGCGATCGGCATCGCGATCTACTTCGGCTACAGCCGCCACCACAGCAAGCTCGGCCGCGGCGCCAAGTAACATGGGCCTTTTCAAGACCAAGTCCCTCGCCTCCCTCCACGCCGAGGCGGCAGCCGACCACGGCTACAAACGCACGCTCGGCCCCATCAGCCTCGTCAGCCTCGGCATCGGCTCGGTCGTCGGCGCGGGCATTTTCGTGCAGACCGGCCAGGCCGCCGCGCTCTACGGCGGCCCCGCCATCGCCATCTCCTTCGTCATCTCCGGCATCGCCTGCCTCTTCGCCGGCCTCTGCTACGCCGAGCTGGCGGCGATGATCCCCGTCTCCGGCAGCGCCTACACCTACAGCTACGGCAGCCTCGGCGAGATCTTCGCTTGGGTCGTCGGCTGGTGCCTCATCCTCGAGTATCTGTTCTCCGGCGCCGCCGTCGCCGTCAGCTGGTCGGGTGCCACGCGCGACATCCTCGGCGAGTTCAACCTCGCCCTTCCCACCGCTCTCTCCAGCGCCCCGCTTGACGTGGTCGACGGCCACCTCGTGACGACCGGCGCCCTGATCAATTTCCCTGCCGTCTTCATTTCGCTCCTGCTGACCTACATCCTCTACATCGGCATCAAGGAATCCTCGAGCTTCAATAACCTGATGGTCGTGATCAAGGTCGGCGTGCTCCTCGCCCTCGTCGGTTACGGCATCTGGTATTTCCTCGGCCACCGCGAGGTCGTCATGGCCAACTGGACGCCCTTCATCCCGGAGAATTCAGGCGTGTTCGGCGAACATGGCTGGAGCGGCATCTTCCGCGGCGCCGGCGCCATCTTCTTCGCCTACGTCGGCTTCGACTGCGTCTCCTCCGCCGCGCAGGAAACCAAGAATCCGCAACGCGACCTGCCCATCGGCCTGCTCGGGACTCTCCTCGTCGTCTCCTTCCTCTTCATCTCGGTCTCGCTGGTTCTGACCGGCATGGTGCACTACGACAAACTGAACGTCGACGCGCCGTTCATCTTCGCGCTGCAACAGGTCGGAGCTCCGGCATATTTCCGCTACCTGATCGAGGCCGCCACGCTCGCCGGCCTCACCTCGGTCATCCTGGTCTCCCTGCTGGGCCAGCCGCGCATCTTCTTCGCCATGGCCAAGGACGGCCTGCTGCCCAAGGCCTTCGCCAAGATCCACCCGAAATACGGCACGCCGCACATCACGACCTGGATCACGGGCATCTCCTGCGCGGTCATCGCCGGACTGTTTCCGCTCAACCTGCTCGGCGAACTCATCTCCATCGGCACGCTGCTGGCGTTCGCGCTGGTCTGCGCGGGCGTGCTCGTCCTGCGCCGGACGCAGCCCGACCAGCCCCGCCCCTTCCGCACCCCGTGGGTGCCGCTGATCCCGGTCCTCGGCATCCTGATCTGCATCGCGCAGATGTTCGCCCTGCCCAAGATCACCTGGCTCAACCTGACCATCTGGCTGGCCCTCGGCTTCGCCGTCTATTTCGGCTACAGCATCCGCCACAGCGTCCTGCGCCACGGCCCGCGGAAGTGAGCGGGCCTTCGGTATCCTGATTACACACCCCGCCCTGCGGGCACCCCTCTCAAGAGGGGATCTTCGCCGGTCTTAATCTGGGTCCCCTCTTGGAGAGGGGTGGCGCGAAGCGCCGGGGTGTGTTGTTCACCCCTTGAAATAACTCTCCCACCCCGCCCGGGGCGGCTCGCCCGCGAGCAATCCGTTGGCCCGGTCGTTGCCGACGAAGCGTTTGGCCGCCGGATCGAACACCAGTTTCCCACCGAGTCGTTGCGCGATCACACCGAGCAGGAATACCTGCGTCAGCGGTCCCGCGACATGGAAAGGCGACCTGGCTTCCTCGCGGCCGAGGCAGGCCAACGCAAAATTGGCGAAATGATCGGAGAAGCCGCCGCCTATCCGGGGCAGATCCTTCGCCATGGCCCGCATCTTTTCCTCGGGCAGGATGCGCAGCGTATCGCTGTGGGTGCCGCCCTGGAAAACGTGCTCCTTGCTGTAGATGAATTTGCCGTTCCTCCTGGTCAATTTGGCGGCGGCTCCGAACTCAGCCGGCAGCGGCGGCGGATTCGCCACGCCGTCATACCAGAAGACCTCCACCGGCGGCATCTCGGACCGCGCGGCGAAATCGAAGCGGATGGTCGTGGCCTGCGGAAAGATGAACTCGTTGGCCCCGTCGCGCTTCAGCGCCTCGATAACCTGCGGCAACCCGAGCCGGAGAAACCGGTGCGACGTGTCGAGGATGTGCGGCCCCCAGTCGCCGAATGCTCCGTTGCCGTAGGCGAACCAGCTGCGCCAGTCGCCCGGATGGAGTTTTTCGCTGAACGGACGCACCGGAACGTTCGCGTTCCACAAATCCCAGTCGATGGTCGGCGGCACCGCCTCGCCGGTGGGAAAACCGTCCACCGTCCAGCCATGCCAGCGGCGTGACGAGTTCATGAACATGTCGATGCGTGTCACATCCCGGATGATGCCGGCCTCCGTCCAGGCCTTGAACTGATGGTAATTGTTGCCCGAGTGCCCCTGGTTGCCCATCTGCGTGACCACCCCGCTCCGTTGCGCCCGGGCCATGAGCAGCTCGATCTCGCGGAACGAGTGCGCCAGCGGCTTCTCGACGTAGACGTGCTTGCCATGCGCCATGGCGTGCATCGTCACCACGAAATGCGAATGGTCCGGCGTAGAGACGACGACTGCTTCGAAGCGGTCGCCCATCTTTTCGAACATCTCGCGGAAATCCTGAAACCCCGGCACGTCGGGATAAAGCTGCCGCGACTCCGCCGTGTGGGCGCCGAGCAAATCGACGTCGCAGAATGCCACCACCTCGATGAGGCCCGTGGCGGCGAAGGATTTCAGGTTGTCGTTGCCGCGGTTGCCGATGCCGACGAACGCGACCTTCAGCTTTCGTCCCGCCGGGGCGGTCTCGGCCGCGCGCACCAGCCGGTCCGGCAGCAGCGCGAGCGTCGCGCCGGCGGCGAGGGACGAGGCGATGAATTTGCGCCGGGTAAGCACGGAGCGCAGGGGTAAGCGGTCTGGGGACATGACCCGCAGCTATACGGGCGCAGTCGCTCCGGATCAACCCTTGGCTCAACTTTCGATGCCGCATGGGTCGCAGCAGAGGATCATTTCCAAACCATCGTGTAGGGACGGCGCTTGACGCCGCCCGCGGGCGTCCGCGAGGGACGCCCCTACAAGTGGCTGTTTCCTAGAGTGGCCGGAACCCGATTGAGTGGCTGCGGCTTCCAGCCGCAGGGCTTCACCGGCTAGAAGCCGGCGCCACTTAACCACCTCAAGGAGGAGAACTACAAGCTACACGGATTCGCCGCGCCACCTCGGTAATTCGCGTCCATTCGCGTTATTCGCGGGAAGTCTTCTGCAGGTCTCCGGCGAAGGACATTTTCCCATATAGCCGGGAAACGCGCCCTTACCCTTTCAGCTTCTGTGCCACTTCCTTGGCGAAGTAGGTCAGGATCATGTCCGCCCCGGCGCGCTTGATGGCCAGCAGCGACTCGTCGCGGCAGCGTGCGAGATCGAGCCAGCCGAGCTTGGCGGCCGCGTGGATCTGGGCGTATTCGCCCGAAATCTGGTAGGCGGCCACCGGCAGGTTCGTCGCGTTGCGCACCTCACGGATGATGTCGAGGTAGAGGCCGGCGGGCTTGACCATCACGACGTCGGCGCCCTCGGCCACGTCGAGCAGCACCTCGCGGATCGCCTCGCGGCGGTTGGCGGGGTTCATCTGGTAGGTGGCCTTGCTGAGCAGACGCGTGCCCGCGGCCTTCGCGCTGCCGACGGCATCGCGGAACGGCCCGTAGTAAGCGGAATTGTATTTCGCGGAATAGGCCAGAATCGCCGTGTCCGTGTAGCCGGCGACATCGAGCGCCTTGCGGATCGCGCCGACGCGGCCGTCCATCATGTCCGACGGCGCGACGAAATCCACGCCTGCCTCGGCCTGCATCACGGCCATCTCGCAAAGGATCGCGACGGTGCGGTCGTTCTCCACGTCGTCAAGGGCGGTGTTCAGCACGCCGTCATGCCCGTGGCTGGTGTAGGGATCGAGCGCCACATCGGTGATGATCGAGAGGCCCGGCACGGCCTTCTTCACGGCCCGCACGGCCCGGAGGATGAGCGTCTTGGGATTCAACGCCTCGGTGCCCTCGGCATCCTTGAGGCTGGCGTCGAGCTTGGGGAAGAGCGCTACGGCCGGCACGCCGAGGTCGTATAATTCCTGGCACTCCTTGACGAGGTCGGTGATGTTGAACCGGTTGACGCCCGGCATCGAGCCGATGGGTTCGGGGGCGCCCTTGCCGTCGACGACGAAAAGCGGGGCGATCAGGTCTGCCGCCCGGATGACGGTCTCCTCGACGAGGGCGCGGCGGCTGGGCTGCCGGCGCAGGCGGCGGGGACGGTGGGTAAGTTCGAGCGTGGGTTTCTTGGCCATGATTAACCTCTGACTAAATCGATATTCAGCCCGAACTCACGCCAAACTTTTGTGCAGAAATTGGCTAAATGCGCGCAAGCCTGGTTCCCTCTCTCAGCCGGGGAATATCGCCGTCCGCCCGGCCTCTGGTAATCCGTGGTTGAAAGTTCTGCGCTTTTTGCGCCTTTTGTGGCCAACCTCGACCGACATGTCCCTCCGGCTTCATGATTCCCTCACCCGCCAGCTCAAAGAGATCCAGCCCGCGCAGCCGGACGGTGTCTTCCGTTTCTACAACTGCGGCCCGACGGTCTACGCCCCCGCCCACATCGGCAATTTCCGCAGCTTCGTCGTCAACGACGTCATTCGCCGCCTCCTCGAACTGGAGTTCGGCAAGGACAAGGTGAAGCACGTCCGCAACCTGACCGACGTCGACGACAAGACCATCAAGCGCGCCCGCGAGGAAGGCCGCCCGCTCGCCGAGGTCACCAAGCAGTGGACCGACAAGTTTCACGCCGACTGCGCCGCGCTGAACTGCCTGCCACCTCACGTCGAACCCACCGCCACCGGCCATATCAAGGAGCAGGTCGACATGATCGACGTGCTCATGCAGAAAGGTAACGCCTACCGCGCGGCGGACGGCTCGGTCTATTTCAAGGTCAGCTCCTTCGACGACTACGGCAAACTCAGCCGCGTGAAAGAGCGCGAGCTGCAGGTGGGCGCCACGCTCAAGGTTGCGGCGGCCGACGCCGACGAGAAGGAAGACGTCAGCGACTTCGCCCTCTGGAAGGCGCACAAACCCGACGACGGAGCCAACGCCTGGGACAGTCCGTGGGGCCGCGGCCGCCCCGGCTGGCACATCGAGTGCAGCGCGATGAGCAAGAAACACCTCGGCGAGACCATCGACCTCCACACCGGTGGCGTGGACCTCCTTTTCCCCCACCACGAAAACGAGATCGCCCAGAGCCAGTGCTGCAACGGGACGCTGTTTGCCCACCACTGGTATCACAGCGAGCACCTGCTCGTGGACGGCAAGAAGATGTCCAAGAGCCTCGGCAATCTCTACACCCTCGACGATCTCAAGGCCAAAGGCTTTTCGCCGATGGCGCTACGCTACGCCCTGCTCGCCAGCCACCCGCGCAAGCAGCAGAACTTTACGCTCGATTCGCTGCACGCGGCAGAAAGCGCGCTGAAGTCCCTCCGGACCTTCCGCGCCGCCCTCGGCTCTCAGTCAGGCGATGCCACGGCCTTCGATCCCGTCCGCACGGCACTCCGGGACGACCTGAACACGCCTGGTGCGCTCGGCGCTCTGTTCACCATCATCAACCGCGGTCCGACCGGCCTCGATGCCGACGCCTTCGACCGGACGATGTTCGCCTTGGGTCTGAGTCTCGCCGCCGTCGAATCGCCCAAAGCCGAGATCCCCTCCGCCATCACCGCCCTCGCCGACAAGCGCTGGGCCGCGAAGCAGGCCAAGGACTGGGCCGGCGCCGACGCCTTCCGCAAGGAACTCACTGCCGCCGGTTGGAACATGCTCGACGGCAAGGAAGGCTACAAGTTGGAGCCGGTGAAGAAATAACGGATTTCCACAGCGACGTGGAGGGTTTACCCGTGTTGGCACAAGTGTTGACACAAGGTGATCACATCAGGCTTATTTCGCGTTCGGCCCTGCAATCGTAGGCAGGACCAAAACCAATACCTACCATGTCGATGTCTCCGCTCGAAGAACTCCGCCACTCGTGCTCCCACGTGCTGGCGACCGCCGTCCTCCGTCTTTTTCCAGACGCCAAACTCGACATCGGCCCGCCGACCGACAGCGGCTTCTATTACGACATTGATCTCGACCACAAGCTGACGGCCGACGACCTCGTCAAGCTCGAGGCCGAGATGAAGAAGATCGCCGACGAGAACCAGCGCTTCGACCGCAAGGAGGTCTCGCGCGAGGAGGCCGTCGAGATCATCAAGAAGATCGGCCAGGAGCGCTACAAGCTCGGCCGCCTCGCCGACATCCCGGCGGACGAAAAGATCTCATTCTACACCAACGGCGAGTTCACCGACCTCTGCGCCGGCACCCACGTCCGCTACACGGCCAAGCTGAAGGCCTTCAAGCTTCTCTCCATCGCCGGCGCCTACCACCGCGGCGACGAGACCAACAAACAGCTACAGCGCATCTACGGCACCGCCTTCGCAACCAAGGAGGAACTCGCCAACTACCTCGTCCAGCTCGAGCAGGCCAAGCTCCGCGACCACCGCAAGCTCGGCAAGGAGCTCAAGCTGTTCCACATCGACGAGGACGTCGGTCAAGGTCTGATCCTCTGGACGCCCAACGGCTCCATCGTGCGCCAGGAGCTGCAGAACTTCATCGCCGGCGAGTTGAAGAAACAGGGCTACTCCCAGGTCTTCACGCCGCACATCGGCCGGCTCTCGCTCTACAAGACCTCCGGTCACTTCCCTTATTACAAGGAGTCGCAGTTCCCGCCGGTCGTGGAGCGTGACGCCCTCGACCAGCTCATCTCCTCCGGCTGCTCCTGCGCCGAGATGTCGAATCGCATCGAGGCTGTCTCCGCCCAGCTCGCCGAGAAGGTCAACAAGCTCACCGGCAAGGAGACCATCACCCCGGACCGCGTTCTCCCCGACGACCAGCTCATCGACGGCTTCCTGCTGAAGCCGATGAACTGCCCGCACCACATCAAGATCTTCGCCTCGCAGCCGCATTCCTACCGCGACCTGCCCGTGCGCCTCGCGGAATTCGGCACCGTCTACCGCTGGGAACAGTCCGGCGAGCTCAACGGCATGACCCGCGTCCGCGGCTTCACCCAGGACGACGCCCACCTCTTCTGCACCGAGGAGCAGGTCGCGCAGGAAATGCTCGGCTGCCTCTCGCTCGTGAAGACCGTCCTCACCACGCTCGGCATGCAGGACTACCGCGTGCGCGTCGGCACCCGCGATCCCGACAGCACCAAGTTCACCGGCAACCCCGAGCAATGGGACAAGGCCGAGGCCGCGTGCCGCGAGGCCGCCAAGACCCTCGGCGTGCCCTTCACCGAGGAACCCGGCGAGGCCGCCTTCTACGGCCCGAAGATCGACTTCGTCATCAAGGACGTCATCGGCCGCGAATGGCAGCTCGGCACCGTGCAGGTGGACTACAACCTGCCCGTCCGCTTCGACCTGAGCTACATCGGCGCCGACAACGTCGCCCACCGCCCCGTGATGATCCACCGCGCCCCCTTCGGCTCGATGGAGCGCTTCTGCGGCGTGCTCATCGAGCACTTCGGCGGCGACTTCCCGCTCTGGCTCGCGCCCGAGCAGGTCCGCCTGCTGCCGATCTCCGACAAGGTCATGGACTACGCCAAGACGATCCACGACCAGCTCCTCGCCGCCGACATCCGCGTGACGCTCGACACCCACTCCGACAAGCTCGGCGCCAAGATCCGCCGCGCCGAACTGGAGAAGGTGCCCTACGTGCTCGTGCTCGGCCAGAAGGAGGCCGAGATGCAGAGCGCCTCCGTCCGCTCCCGCGCCAAAGGCGACGAAGGCGTGCACAAGGTCGAAAGCCTCATCCCCCGCTTCAAACAGGAAGTCGCCACCCGCGCCCTCCCGGAGAAGAAGAAGACGTAGGTTTCCACGCCCGGGTAAGGTCCGGAAAGAATCCCCTGATTGCCATTCTGCCCGTCGTGCAGAATGGCAATCATGCAGGAAGAACTCCTACTCCAGCCGCTTGAGCCGGATGTTGCGGAAGGCCACCGGGTCGTTGTGGCCGGCGAATCCAAATGCGCCGGAGGTGCGGTCCTTCCCCGGATGCGCCTTGTCCGCGAGATAGCCGGTCACCTTGGCGAGATCGCCGTCGAGGATCATAGTGCCGTTGAGTTCCACGCGGATGGTCGATCCGTGCACCGTGACTTCCTGGAAATTCCACTCTCCCACTGGCCGCTGGTAGCCTCGCGCGGCTGCGATCATGCCGTAGGCTGAACCATGCGCCTGCCGCGGATCGATCTTGTGGCCCGTCGCCGCTTCGTAGTTGTCGTCCAGCACCTGGAGCTCGGTCATGCCGGCATAGGCCGGATCGCCGCTGCCTGGGTAACGGATCGCCAGGCCGTTGTTGCCGCCCGGCGGCAGCTTGAATTCCAACCGCACCACGAAATCGGCATACTCGTCACGCGTGAAAATCGTGCCGCCTTTCTTCGGCAGGCAGACAATGGCACCCTCCGCGATCGAGTAGTTTTCCAGCGCGCCGGCCCAACCGGAGAAATCGCGCCCGTTGAAGGTCGGTTTGAAGCCGGCATCCTCGCCATGGCTCGCGAGCAGCCGGTTGGCTTCCTCGGCGCCGATCTCCCGCACATGGACATTTCTCCAACGGATCTCGCCGCCGTGCGTCTGCAACTGGATCGGACCGCGGGCCGGGATCGGAACCTTGCGGTCGTAATAATTTCCCATGAGTGCGTGGTCGACGACGAGCCGGTCGTTGAGCCAGACGCTCACGCGCGCCCCCACCATCAGCACCCGGAAGCGGTTCCACTCGCCGAATGGCTTGTCCGCCTTCACAAGCGGATCTTTTCCCGGAGCCCCGGCCGTGTTGTTCCAGAGCCCGCCTGAGCCCAAGGCGGCACCGAGCGCGAATTTCTTTTCGTCCGTGTAATCCCATATCTGCACCTGCGGACAACCGCGCAGGTAGATGCCCGAGTCGGCCCCGGCCACCGTGCGGTAGTCGACCAGCAGCTCGAAATCGCCATACTCCTTCTCGGTCGTGGCGTATTTGCCGTGGCCATCGTTGACCAATTCGTCGCCCTCGGCCTGCCAGTGGGCTCGCATGTCGGCGGTCCATTCCGTTTCCAGCTTGGCACGCTCGTCCTTCGGCAAGGCCAGCCACTTCCGGTGGTCGTAGGTGTCGCCGCCGCGCCAGCCGGCGAGATCGCGACCGTTGTAGAGCGCCGTGAAGCCGGCGGGAGGCGTCGGAGCGGCGCTTCCGGTGAGGACGAGCGCACCGATAAACAGAAACGAACCCAGCAGGTGTCGGAGATTCATGGTCAGGAAAGGTTCACCGTGCGGCCTTCGCGGAACGACTGGTCGGCCGCCAGCACGATGCGCAGGCTGTCGATGGCGCTCTGCCAGTGCGCGCCGAGATCCGTGTTATCCCGGATGGAGGCCAGGAAGAATTCCTGCTCGCGCCGGCAAAGCTCGTCATGATCCGGCTCGTCGGTGACGTCGAAGATCTCGTCCGGCCGGGCAAACCTGCCGTCGGCGCCGCGGGCGGCGTGGTGCAGGCGGAGGCTTTCGGTCTTCGAGTGCGCGTCGACATCGGCGGAACTGCCCGCGCCGGACGCCTTCGCCGCGACGATGCTGACGCAGCCTTTCGGGCCGATCACATCCTTCACGAAGAACGCCGTCTCGCTCATCATCGGCCCCCACCCCGCCTCATACCAGCCGACCGAGCCGTCGGCAAAGGTCACCTGGAGGTGGCCGTAATTGACCTGCCCGGGCGCGATCTCGTCGCTCAGCCGGGCGCCGATGCCGTTGACGCGCACGGGTTGCGATCCGGTCATCCGGCACATCACGTCCACATAGTGCACGCCACAGTCGACGATGGGCGAGGTCGCGCGAAGGAGATTCTTGTGCGTCTCCCAATTGGCCCCGGAACTCTGCTGGTTGAGGTTCATCCGCATCACCAGCGGCTTGCCGAGGGTGCGGGCGAGCTCGACAAACTTCTTCCACGACGGATGCACGTGCAGGATGTAGCCGACGACCAGCTTGCGCCCGAGACGCCGGGCGGTCGCGATGACCCGCTCGCAGTCGGCCAGATTGTCCGCAACGGGTTTTTCCAGGAAAACGTGCGCGCCGGCTTCCAGCGCGGCGGTGGCGTAAGCCGCATGGGTCTCGGGATACGTGCTGATGCACACGACGTCGGGCCGCGTGCGCGCGAGGGCCTCGCCGTAATCGGAGAATTCCGCAAGGTGTCCGCCGAGTTCCGCCTTGAGCTTCTGGCGGGAGGCCGCGCCGCGAGCGACGAGGCCGACGATTTCGAAATCACCGGCCATGCGCCGATAAGCCCGCGCATGGGAGGTGCCCATGTGCCCGCAGCCGACGACGAGTGTGCGAAGTTTTTGCGCCATGGGAACGGGTGGCGCGTCAGTGGTGCGGCGCTGCCGCCGCTCCGGGCGCGGCCCCGGCGGCCGGAGGCCGGAAGAACAGCGCGAGCGCCACCGCGGCGAGCGACGCCACAAAGAGCGGCACGAGGAAGAGGCCTTTGAAATCGGTGACGCCGTTTGTGGTGTAGACGCTCTGCATGAGCCAGGGGCAGATCGAATTGGCGAGCAGCGCCCCCACGCCGAGAATCTGGAGATTGAAAAGCCCCTGCGCGCTCGAGCGGATGTCCTTCGGGAAGTAGGCGTCCACGAAGATATACACCGTGGCGAAGAAGAACGCGTAGCAGATGCCGTGCAGCACCTGGACCGTGATGATCATCGCGGCACTCTGCGGAAAGAACGCATAGACGGCGAAGCGCGCGGCGTGGCCGAGGATGCCGACGATCATCGTCGTGCGCCAGCCGAGCTTCTTCAGCGTCACGCCGAGCACGAACATCGTGAGGATCTCCGCGACCTGGCCGATGCTCATCACCGGGGTGATCCAGTTGGACGCGATGCCGACCCCGCCGGCCTCCTGCGCCGTGCCGAGGAAGACGCCGGTCCAGTTGAAATAGCAATTATGGACAAAGGAGTCGAACAGCGTGACGACCCAGAGCACGAGCACGAAAGGATGCTTCAGGAGCCGCAGCGCCTCGAGCCAGGCGAGCTTCTCGACCGTCCCTGCCGCCACGGCCGGCTTTTGCGCGGAGCGCGGCAGCGTCAGGCTGAAGGCCGCCAGCACGAGCGAGGCGATGCCGGCGACGATGAACGTCCACTTCGTAGCGGCCTTGGCGGCGTCGCCGGTCAACGGATTGGAGAGAGCCTCGCCCAGCAAGGCGACGAAGCCCGCGGGCTGGGCCGCGTGCACGGCGTCCCAGTCGACGAAGATGAAGGTGAACGGCCAGGCCGCGAGGATCCAGCCGATGGTCCCGCCCACGCGCACCACGCCGAATTCCTTCTCCGGATCCTTCATGTGGGCGAAGGCGATCGAGTTCGTGATCGAGATCGTCGGCACATAGAGGAGGCAGTGGACGAGCATCAGCAGGAAGAAAGGCCAGAACTCCCGGGCGAAGCCGCAGCCGAGGATCGCGAGCCCGCCGACGAGGTGGGAGAACGCGAGGAACTTCTCGGGCACAAACTTCCGGTCGGCCCACTGGTTGCTGAAAAACATGCCGACGATCGACGCGATCGGAAACGCGTTGAGGATGAGCGACTGCTGTCCCGGCGAAAACCCGAGGCTCGGCAGGTAGCCGAAGATCAACGGGAGCCACGCCCCCCAGATGAAAAACTCGAGGACCATCATGAAAAACAGACGGCCCTTGCAGGATGAGGAGGCGGAACTCATGGCAGATTTTGGATGAAGCAGCGTTATGCCGGCGCCACGGGGTTGCGGCGCGCGAGCTGGTCAATTTGGCAGAAATTCCGGCGGACCCGCGAGCCTGAATAATTTCCGCTCCCAAGTTATAGCCTTGGCGGGGCGGACCACCGGCGATTGGATGATCGCCCTCTTTCTTTCCAAACGGGCGTCCGCCCGTCCATCGCCCAGCCCTGTCACCGTCATGCCCTCCCTTTCCCGCCGTCGCTTCCTCAAGACACTCGGCGCCGCGGCCCTCACCGCCCCGCTGATCTCGAACCGTCTGCGGTCGGCGCCGCCGAGCGCCGTCCTGCGCCACGCCGCCTTTGGCGCCTCGGGCATGGCCTGGGCCGATATCCAGGCGATCTGCAGCAATCCCTTCGTCAAGCTCGTCGCCGTCGCCGAGGTGGACCTCAACCGGGCCAAAAACGTCAAGGAGGCGTTCCCGGACGTCAAAATCTACCAGGACTGGCGCGAACTGCTCGACCGCGAGCAGGGCAACATCGACTCGGTCAACGTCTCGACCCCCGACCACCTGCACGCCCCCATCGCGTATTCCGCGATGCAGCTCGGCAAGCACGTGTATTGCCAGAAGCCGCTCGCCCACGACCTCCACGAAACCCGCGTGCTGACCCGCCTTGCCCGGGAAAAACGCCTCGTCACGCAGATGGGCATCCAGATCCATTCGGAAAAAGTCTACCGCCAGGCCGTCGCGCTCGTGCAGGGCGGCGCCATTGGCCAGGTGAAGGAAGTCCACACCTGGAGTAACAAGAAATGGGGCGACCTCGGCGCCCCGCCCGCCCGCACCGATCCCGTGCCGGACGGCTTCAACTGGGACTGGTGGCTCGGCGGCTGCACTGCCCGACCCTACGTCGAGGGACACTATCATCCGGGCGAGTGGCGCAAGCGGCTCGACTTCGGCACCGGCACCTTCGGCGACATGGGATGCCACATTTTCGACCCGGTCTTCGAGTCGCTCGGCCTCACCGCCCCGCTTTCGGTTCGTTCCGAG